>Ga0208361_1000004_pt1 | contig 132309 bp, 115 predicted proteins | sample LakMenEpi05Aug10_FD_150670 | JGI IMG/M metagenome (GOLD analysis project Ga0208361, IMG submission 150670) | Freshwater microbial communities from Lake Mendota, WI - 05AUG2010 deep hole epilimnion (SPAdes) | ecosystem: Environmental > Aquatic > Freshwater > Lake > Epilimnion/Euphotic zone ... | reverse complement strand
TGGTTTCACCTTCGCGCAGGCTGGCGAGCTGCTGCAGGAAGCCGGCGAAGGCTTCCAGATGCCAGGCGCCGATCCGCTCCCAGCGGGTCAGCTTTTCCGGATCCCTGCCATGGTGCGAAAGCTCGTGGTGCCCCTCGGGAATCCCGAGGTGGGGATAACCGCGGTTGGATCCTTCGTTGGCTAGCAGGAAACTCGCCAGACGCGTGGAGTCGGTGGCGAGGGCCAGTGCAATCAGGTCGTAGTGAGCGCGCACCAGCTCGGGATAGTTCTTCTCCACGTCCTTGGGAGGAGCAGGCAGAGCGCTCGCCTGATGCTCGCCCTGCTGCATGCGCTCCAGCCGGCGCTCCAGTTCGCGGATGCCGTCCTGGTACTCAGCGAGCTTGTGGCGATCTTGGCTGCCGAGTCGCTGCTCGAGTTGCCGCGCCTCCCCGCGCACATAATCGAGCACGCTGCGACGCCGCGCGCGTCGCTCCGCGACCGTCTCGAGGAAGGCCGGATCCTCCTCGTCGAGGAACAGGCGTTCGTATACGCGAATCGGACGGTGTTCCTTGCCGGCGGGCGTCGAGGGACCGGCCCAGGAGAGCTGACTGGAGTAGGCGCAGGCGTAGCCCGAATCGCACTGCCCTGAGGTGTTGCTGCCCTCCGCGCCCACCACCAGCGAGCGCAAGCGGGTCTGGTTGCCGATTTTCCGCGCCGCCAGCTGATCGACGGAGGCCCCAACGCGCACCGCCCCGTCCTGCTTCAGCGGATGGATGCCGGTCAGGAAGGCGGCACAGGCACGCGCATGGTCACCTGGACCATCACCGTGGGCGCGCGCGGCATCCTGAGCCAATCCGTGCAGCAAAAGCAGCGAAGCGGCCCGCGGAGCCAGCGGCGCAAGCGCTCCCTGCAAGGCAAAGCCGGGCCCGGCCTTCAAGGGTTCCTGAGCAAGGCCGTTGGGCAGGTAGACCCAGACGGCGCGGCGGGGAGCAGCCCCTGGGAATGTCGCGGCTCGCGCGCGGGGCAGCATGGCTTCCAGCCAGGGCAGAGCGAGCGTCACCGCTGCGCCTCGCAGCACGGCGCGTCGATCGAGATTCCAGCGATTCATGGCTTCTCCACTCTTCGTGTGCGAAACGACTCGGAAAGGACGATCGCACGCAACAGGTCCGCGATCGTGAGCGTGCTGGCATCGAGAGCTGCGACGCTGCGCTCGAGTGAGATGCGCTCCGGAATGCTCAGCGTTCGCCCGAGCGCCCAAGTCATCAGATGACGGGCAAGCGAGCGAGTCAGGGCGCCGTCCGCCGCCAGCAGGGCGGCCATTTCGCGCGCGCCGCGGAAAGCGCGGCCATCGGGCAGGGTTCCGGCGCCATCGATGGAACCGCCTTCGTCAGCGGCACGGAAAGCGCCCCGGCGATCGTAGTTTTCCAGTCCGAGTCCCAGCGGATCGAGGCGGTCGTGACAGACCGCGCATTCGGGTTTGGCGCGGTGCAGAGCCAGTTGTTGGCGCATCGGCAGTCGGCTTCCGTCAGCATCCGCCTCGGCGAGCACCCCGACCCCTGGCGGAGGAGGCGGGGGAGGCGCGTCGAGCAGGACTTCGAGGATCCACTTGCCGCGCTTGACGGGCGAGGTGCGCGTTGGGTTGCTCGTCACCGCTAGCACGCTCGCATGCCCGAGGATGCCCCGACGATCGACGGCGTCCAGCGCGACACGCTCCAAACCGGGTCCGCGCGGCAAGGCCAGCCCGTACAAATCCGCCAGGCGCACATCCACGAAGCTGTAGTCGGCCCGCAGCAGGTCCTGCAGCGGACGATGCTCGCGCAGCACGCACTCGAACAGGGCGATGGTCTCCGCCAGCATCGAATCACGCAGAACGGGTTCGATGTCCTGCTGGTAGAGGGATTCCAGCTGCAGCCACTGCAGGGCGAAGCTGCGCGAGAGTTCCGAGGCGCGCGGATCGCGCAGCATCCGCTCGAGTTCGGAAACCAGCACCGGATCCCCGAGCAGGCTTCCATCCTCGGCACGCAGCAGCAGCTGTTCATCCGGCGGACTTCCCCAGACGAGATAGGAAAGCCGCACGGCCAGCTCGTACCCGTCGAGCCTGCGCAGCGAGCCGTCGTCCGCAGAGGGCGGATCTGTCTCCAGCAAGAACAAGAAGCGCGGCGAGGCCAGCATGGCGGCCAAAGCCGTGCGGAAGCGCTCCAGCGGACGCTGTGCCGCGGGGGTTAGGTTCAGGAGCGCCTCGACATCAGCTCTAGAAGGCGGGCGGCGCCAGACACGCGTCGCGAGCTGTTCGAGCCGGACACGCAAATTCGAAGCACCCAGATCGGCCAGTTCCTCGCGCTGGTAGCGCGAGAGAAGCGGCGGATCGAGCGGACCCTGAAGTTCGATCCACTCGAGATGGCAGTTTCGATCCCGCTGCCTGGGGTCGGGATCGTCCGGCTTGTAGTAGTCATTGAGAAAGGCGAATTCGATCGTGCGCGTGCTGGCTGACAGCAGCACTTCGCCCGAAACCTCCTCGCGCTGCTTCTGGGTGGCGCGCGTTTCGCCCCGCGCAAACTCCTTGCCGTTCGCGGACAGAGCCCAGCGCACAGGATCGGGGCCTGCCTGCGTTCCAAAGCAGCGCGCAGCCACGCGATAGCGCCCCTCGGCCTCGATGCGAACGTTCACGCGAATCTGGCCGTTGCTGGTCAGCGTGCGCACATCATGCCGATGGACGCCACCCTCCATCGACTCAGCCTGCACGCGCACTCGATCGGGAGCTTCGGGGTCGCGCACGCTGACGGCCATGGCGGCGACCCGCTCGCCGGCCTGGAGGTAGCGCTCAAAGTCCGACTCGCTGAGCGAAAGCGCGGAGCCCTGATTGTCAAAACCGGAACCGATCTCGTCCGGCGAAAAGTGCTCGCGCGCGTCGAAGCGGATGCCGAACAGGTCGCGCACGGTGTTCTCGTATTCTCGCCGCGAAAGACGGCGCAGCACGGCTCGAGCGTCGCCGCTGCCGGCCCGTCGCAGACTCTCCTCCAACAGCGTGTCCCGCTCGGCAGCGGAGAGTGCCCCGGCTTTGCGAGGCGGCATCTCACCTTCGTGCACCCGCTCCCAGACTTCACGCCAGGTTTCGGGCGCGAGCCCGGCATCAGCGCGAGCAAGGTCGAAGCTCAGGCCTCCTTTGGGCTGGGCACCGCTGTGGCAGTCGATGCAGCGAGCCCGGAGCACGCTCTCCAAGAGATCTCCCTCACCCCCTCGCGGAGCGCAGGACAGCAGGGAGAGCACCAAGCACAGCATCCTTTTTCAGGATATCCGCACTCGGGCGAGTGTCCGAGTGTGGATTTGGGGTTAACATCTGGGGGTTCTCCCGGCGCGTCCGCAGCGTGCCGGATCCCGTCTGGTGCTTATCCCCGCTATCTGCCTATGTCCCCTCATCGCGACCCGCCCGCGACCATCGCCCAACTGGAGTTCGAGTTGCAGGGTGCATTGGAGGCTCTGCGCGATCTCGAACGACAGGGCAAGCTCCCCCCGGCACTGACACCGCTGGTCTATCTTGCGCCTCAAGACGGCGCGAGCGTGCACATCTCGCTGCGCGCGCGCGAAACCGGCCGACAGTTGCGCCGTAATCAGCCGCTGGAGAGTTTTCAGCCGCGCAGCTCGGCGGTCTGGGTCGTGTACGAAGTGCCGCAGCAGGAGTCGCTGCAGACCGATCCGGGCACGGGTGAGCCGATGGTCGACTTCGTGCTGGCCCTCGACCATGCCGAGCGCGACCCCCATCTGTCATTCATCGCGCTCAAGTGGTTCCGCGACACCTACCTGCAGAAGCGCGGCTTTGCCTGGGCCTTCGATCCGGACATGCCGCGCCGCCTGATTCAGGAGGCGACGGACGCGGGACTCATCGCGATGCACAAGGTTCCCAACCCCAAACAGCCGGAGTTTCCGGTGACGGGAATTCGCCTCGATCGCGCCCATCCGCTGGTGCAGGACATCCTGCAGACGGCGGCTTTGTCGGCGGCTGAATCCGGCTCTCAGCCCCCCGAAAAGCGCGACACGGTCCAGTAGACCGCTGCCAGCGCGACCAGCAGGCTGACCCAAGTACGCACGCGGGAGGCGGGCTGCCAGCTTTGGCCCCGGCTCGCGATGCGCAAGGTCGCCAGACAGACCGCGAGTGCGGCCAGCTGCCCGCACTCGACGCCTAGATTGAATCCGATCAGCGCCTGAACTCGCTCTGGTTCGGCGGCGAGCGTCGCGGCGATGGCGCCCGCAAAGCCCAGGCCGTGCACCAGTCCGAAGCCTAAGGCCTCGGGCCACAGCTGCCGTGCTCCAGGCCTGAGGTTGAGCAGCGCGACGAACAGGATCGAAAGCGCAATCAGAATCTCCACCGGGCGCGAGGGCAGTTCGATCCAGCCCAGCACGGAAGCAGCCAGAGTCAGCGAATGCGCCAGCGTGAAGGCCAGACTGACCGCTCCCAGCTGTCGCACCGAGCGCGAAGCCATCACCAACACCAGCACGAAGGCCAGATGGTCCCATCCAAAGAGGATGTGCTCGATGCCCGAGCGCAGGTAGCCCAGCAACAGCGAACCTCCATTCAAGCCATCGGCGCGAAACAGGAAGCTCGGATCCTCGGCCCACACGAGCCGAGTCAGCGGTCGCTGATCCTCCCAGAGGATCGTGCACTGATCCCGATGCAGCGGGTTCTCCGCCTCGAATAGGCTCGAGCGCAGCAGCAGGCCGTCGCATGCCGGGGGCAGGGTGGCTGCCAGCACGAGCTCGTACACCGGATAAGAACCGCGCGGACGCTGCACCTCCTCAAGTGAAACGGCCTCCAAAGGCAGTCGACCGAGCCGCTGGTCGCCGCGTCCGGGCCGCAGTTCCAGATGAGAGCGGACGTAGGCGCCCAGGCTCTCTCGAGCAGCCTCGATTTCCCCCGTTTCCAGCGCTCCGCTGAGGTCGAGGTCCACGAGAGCCGCCTCGTGCCAGGTGCGCAGTTCCGTGCGAACGCGGAGCTCCAGATCGGCCCCGCTGACGGTGATGCGCGAGCTGGAGACCGAATCGGGGTGCGTTCCCGCCAGACCGCTGGCCGCGGTCAGCCAGCAGGCGAGCAGGGCATGAATCAGGCCAGCGTGAGCCACTGGTGGCGATCGGCGATCTCGCCGCGCACGAGTGCGAAGAAGCGCTGCTGGATGCGCTCCGTCACGGGTCCCCGCCGGCCGAGGCCGACCGGATGCCGATCCACGCTGCGGATCGGCGTCAGTTCCGCGACCGTGCCGGTGAGAAAGGCTTCGTCGGCGGTGTAGAGCATCTCGCGCGAGATCAGCTGCTCGCACACCGGGATCGAGAGGTCTTGGGCCATCGCGATCACGGCACGGCGTGTGAATCCGGAGAGTATCGAGGCTCCCACGGGCGGAGTCAGGAGCTTCCCGTCGCTGACGAGGAACAGGTTCTGGCCGCTGCCTTCGGCCACATAGCCCTGCACATCGAGTGCGAGTCCGTCATGGAAGCCGAGCGCACGGGCCTCGTGCACGATCAGCTGGCTGTTGACGTAGTTGCCAGCACTCTTCGCCATCGCCGGGTGGGTGTCGGGAGCCATGCGGCGCCAGCTGGAGACGCAGACGTCAATGCCCGCCGCGAGAGCCTCCGGGCTGAACACCACGCCCCAAGGGAAAGTGGCGATGATCAGCTCCACCGGGTTGTCGCCGCCGTGCACGCCCAGCGCTCCGTAGCCGCGAAAGGCCAGCGGACGGATGTAGCAGTGGGCGTGGCCGTTCTCCCGCACGGTTTGGCGGATAGCCTGCTCCACCTCGGCCTCCGTCCAGCGCAGGGGTAGATGGACGATGCGGCAGGAGTGAAACAGGCGGCGCACATGCTCGCGCAGGCCGAAGATTGCCGGTCCCCGGCTGGTCTCATAGGCACGGATGCCCTCGAAAACGGCTGACCCATAGTGGAGCGCGTGGGTCAGCACATGGACCGTGGCCCGCTCCCATGGAATCAGCTCGCCGCTGGACCAGATCCACTTCGAGGGCACGAGTTTCATCGTCCCCATGCTAACGACTCGCACCTTGTGGCGCGATCACAGCTCGCCGAGGTCCTTCAGATGCTGCAGCAGCGCGCCCAGTGCCTGCGGCGGGTTGCGAGGCTCGGCATTGCCGAACTGATCCGCGCTGGAAAACCCGTGGCAGGCCGCACAGGTACGGATTTCGCCCGGCTGAAAGGTGAGCCAATAGCGCTCGCGCACGACGGCCTCCCCTTCCGGATCCGTCAATTGCCAGCTGAGTGCTCGCTTGGCGGGCACGAGCGCCGCGACCGATCCATCCGGCGCGATCTCCACGCTGCCCTCGGGCCCCTCTCCGCTCGACGGATTCAGGGCCGTCGCCGCGGGATCGTGCAGTGCCTTCGCGAGCACCCGCCTTCCGGGAACAGGGTTGGCCCCCCCCATCGTCAGGCCGCGGATCTGGTCGCCCTGGAAAATCTGCAGGTGCGAAACGTCGTAGATGCGGCCCGGATCGGAAATCGATTGCGCGCCTCCACCCGATACGCGCAGGTTGTAAGGCTGCTGCAGGTCATTGCGGTCACGGCGGGTCACGTTGCGGCTGACGATCAGGGCCAGACCTTTGGAGCGCAGATACGCGCGCAGGTTTGCGAGCGAGACACCCTGCTCGTCCAGAACCTGCTGCTCGGGCACTTCGAGCGCAGGCAGCGTGGGCAGCGGAGCAGGCCTTGCGACCACTTCCACAGGCCACAACTCCCACAGCGCGCCGCTGTAGCTGAGCAGCTGGTTTTGCTTGTACCACGAGACGGTCTTGGTGACGCCGCGCGTCAGGTTGGGTCCGGCCTTGAAGTACGCGCCGGCGGGCACCAGCTCGCGCAGCCGGAACTTGTAGACAGGGTTGATCACGCCGCCGCTGCCCAGATTTCCCGCCGCCAGCGTGGTGCTGGCGTGGACGACGATCCGTTTGCCGTTGGCCAGCGGCAGCACGCTGCGGTACATTCCACTGTGGTTGGAGCTGGGCGTCGTGTCGTAGTTGGCGGTGTCCGGATGCGTGATCGCCTGCGTCGTGACACTGTCCGCATTCATTCCCGGCGGCGCGTCGATGCGCACCACCTGACCGGCACCGTGCGTGAAGAACTCCGGAGCCTGAATGCCGAAGTAACTGCCTGGCTGCAACGGATCCTCGCGCAGCTGAAAGAAATTGCCCACGGAATACCTATTCGCCGTGAATGGCCCGAAGTTCAGCTGAGAAACGATGTTGGGATCGTCCAGACGCGCCAGCGGGACGTACGGATGCAGCTCGTGCCTCCCGATGTGGTTGAGCGTCTCCTCCCCCGTTCCGTTCTGGTTCATCATCCACGGAAAGAAGTGATTGATCTCCGAACCCGCCAGGTAAGGCAAGAAACCGTTGAGCTCGCCGCTGTAGCCGGGCATCTGGTTGCCGACATGCCCGATCCATTGCGGACGCGGCTCCGGGAACACCTCGTCGTTGTTTCCGGTGGAGACGGCGTCGGCGCTCTCGCTCGTGTAGTTGAAGGTCCCGAACTGGTTGCAGTTGCAGATGTTGTCATCATCGGCCTGCTGATCTCGGACGAGGTGGTCCCAGCGCGTGAAGATCACGCGTCCGTAGCTGTCGATGATCGGCGAGAAGGCGCCTGAAGGCGTGTGGTTGAGCAGCTCCAGCGATCCGCTGCCCGGAGCAAGCTTCCAAATGCCCGTGACGGTCGGCTGCTCTTCGTATTCATCGAGCTGCGGATAGAGATGCGCCCTGCCATTGCGAGGCCTGTCCGACGTGAACAGGATCGTGTCATCGCTCGCGTAGATCGGGCTGATGTTGTTGTACTCCTCAGGCTGGTTCGCGACCTTGGTGATCACGGGCGTACTGTTGATGCCAAGTCCCGTGACTTCGTAGATCTGCCAGCGGCTGTCCAGCGGCTGATCCGGCGAAGGCGAACCGATGATCATGCTGAACAAGGCCTTGTTCCCGGACCAGTGCACGCAAGGCTCGCGCACGGCGATCGAGCCCGCTCCCTGAAGGCCTGACTGCCCGTATCCGGCGAGCGCGGTGAGCCTGCGCACGGTCCCGTTCGGATAGCGGATGCACAGATCTCCGCCTCGGGGACAGGCATCCACGCCTCCCCGGTGACTGCCGAAGGTCGAAGTGATCGTGGTGAAGTCGTCCGGATTGGGCGTCTGCGCACAGAACAGAATCGGATTCCCCCCCATCAGCGAGAGCTGCTCGATACCTCCTGAATCACCACCGCCACTGCCGCCTCCGGAACAGCTCGACGTGAGTGCAATTCCACACAAAATCCAAATGCCACACACTCTCATCTCCTGCCCCCTGAATATTTCCTGATCCTTGCCAGCCACCAGCAGGTACTAACGGTTGAAGACTAGATCTCCACGACCAAGCCCACCCCCGTGTTTCGACAATTTCAGATAAAGCGCCAACCCACAGGCTGACATTTCGCTGACTTCATCGTTTGCCTTGACCGCCGGTAGCACCATCGGCTGGCGCCGAGGCGCTACTGGAGTCCAAAGCGCAGAGCCACTTACCGGTCACAGTTCGCCCGTGTCCTTGAGGTGCTGCAGAAGCTCGCCGAGCGCCTGCGGCGGATTCATCGGCGTTCCGTTGCCGTTCTGGTCGGCGCTCGAGAATCCGTGGCACGCGGCGCAGGTGCGAATTTCCCCTGGCTGAAAGGTCAGCCAGTAACGCTCGCGCACGACAGCATCACCTGATGGATCCGTCAACTGCCAACTGAGTGCGCGCTTGGCGGGAACGAGCGCGGCCATGGAACCGTCGGGCGCGATCTGCACGCTCCCCGGAGGGGCGCCGGCAGCGGCTGGATTGCGACTGGTCGCCGCTGCGTCGTGCAGGGGCTGTGCCAGTACCCGCCGGCCCTGGATCGGCGTTCCCGTGCCCATCGTAAGGCCGCGGATCTGATCGCCTTGGAAGATCTGCATGTGGGACACGTCGTAGACGGTTCCGGGGCCTGCCACCGTCTGGACGCCGCCGTCAGCGACGCGCAGGTTGAAGGGCTGCTGCCGATCATTGCGGTCGCGGCGTGTGACGTTGCGACTGACGATCAGAGCCAGTCCGTTGGTTCGCAGGTAACTGCGCAGCTGGCTGACGCTGACACCCTCGGAGTCGAGGACCTGCTGCTCGGGAGCCTCCAGGGCCGGCATCGAGGGCAGGGGAACCGCGCGCGCGACAACCTCGACAGGCCAGAGCTCCCACAGAGGCCCGCTGAAGGTCTGCAGCGAGTTGGGGTTGTACCACGAAACCGTCTTGACGATTCCGCTGGTCAGCATCTCGCCTGCGACGTAGTAATCGCCCTCCTGCACGAGCTTCTTCAGGCGGAACTTGTAAACAGGGTCGATGATTCCGTTGCTTCCGTCGTCGCCGGCCTCGCGCGTCGTTGCCGCGTGCACGACCACGCGATCTCCGTTGGAGAGCGGCAGCACCGTCCGGTACATGCCGCTGTGGTTCGCGCTCGGAGTCTCGTCGTAGTTGGCCGTGTCCGGGTGCGTGAGATGGTCCAGCACCATCGAATCGGCGTTCATGCCCGGAGGCCCCTGCAAGCGGATCACCTGGCCCGCGCCGTGCGTGAAGAACTCAGGCGCCTGGATTCCGTAGTAGCTGCCGGGCAGCAGCGGGTCTTCCTTGAGCTGGAAGATGTTGTTCGCGATGCTCTGATTGGCCGTGAACGGACCCAGATGCAACTGGGACACGATGCTGGGGTCATCGGTCCGGTTGAGCGGAATGTAGCTGTGGAGCTCATGCCTGCCGATGTGGTTGAGGGTTTCCTCTTCCGTCCCGTTCTGGTTCATCATCCACGGAAAGAAGTGGTTGATCTCCGACCCGAACAGGTGCGGCTGCCAGCCGTTGAGATCGCCCCCGTAGCCGGGCATCTGGTTGCCGACGAATCCCAGCCACTGCGAGCGCGGTTCGGGAAAGACCTCGTCGTTGTTGCCCGTGGAAACAGCGTCCGCGGCTTCACTTGTGTAGTTGAAGGTTCCGAACTGCTCGCAACCGCAGATGTTGTCATCGTCGGCCTGTTGGTCGCGGACGAGGTGATCCCAGCGCGTGAAGATCACGCGGCCGTAGCTGTCGATGGTTGGCGAGAAAGCACCCGAGGGCGTGTGGTTGAGGATCTCCAGCGAGCCCGCGTCCGGGTCCAGCTTCCAGATTCCCGTGACCGTGGGTGCCTCCTCGTACTCGTCGAGTTGCGGGTAGAGATGCAGCGCTCCGTTGCGCGGCCGATCCGAGGTGAACAGGATCGTGTCGTCGCTCGCGTAGATCGGGCTGATGTTGTTGAATGAGGCGGGCTGGTTTGGCACCAGCGAGATCACCGGGGTGTCTGTCGGGCCAAGGCCTGTGATCTCGTAGATCTGCCAGCGCGCCGGCTCAGACTCGAACTGCGCGGGCGAGCCGATGACCATGCTGAAGAGCGCTTTCTCCCCCGACCAGTGCACGCAGGGTTCGCGCACGGCGATCGCGGAGGCTCCCTGCAACCCGTCCATTCCGTAGCCCGCCGCTCGAGTGAGGTTCTTGAGCGTGCCGTCCGGGTAGCGGATGTACAGATCGCCGCCGCGCGGGGCCGCACCCACTCCGCCCAGGTGGCTGCCGAAAGTCGAGGTGATCGTCGCGAAGTCCGCGGGGTTGGGTACCTGGGTGCAGAAGAGAATGGGATAGCCCCCCGCGCTGGGAAGCGATCCTTGCTCTTCGATTGCCGAGCCGCCTCCGCCGCAACCTGCCAGTGCGAGCGCGAGGGCGAGCAGGGCCAAACTGCCGTGCCTGCCGATGTTCACAAGACCTTCCTTGAGAGGGGTTGCCTGCCGAGGAAGCCATCGGCAGACCGAACGCCAAATCCCAAGCTATTTGCAGCTTTGTAGAAGATAGGCCCCCGATCTGAGCTAGAGCCTGCCCATCAAGATCGCGACCGTCAAGGGTGGTGCGCCCTTTCGCGGGACCACCAGAGCCCCACGGGGACCTACCCCGCCCCGCTCCGCGGCCGGTCGAAACCTCTGGTCGACAAGGGCTTGGCCCGGCGCGTGTCCAGCGATGGGGAGCAGTCTCCCTGTCAGGGCTGGAGCAGGTAGCGAATGCCGCGGGTCAGGTATGTGGCGCCCGCGAGCGCGGGATCGCGCACCCAGTACTGGCCAAAGACGAACTGTCCGGGGGCCACGTCCGGCGGATTGCCGTCGAAGTAACCGTTCCAGTCGAACTGCAGTTCTCCCGAGCAGTCGCTGCCCTCGACCCTGCCCGCGGTGTTGAGCAGCACGGTGCGTCGGATCGGCGGGCCGAGCAGCAGCGTCCCTCCACCAAAGGGCTTGCTGTCGGCCGACTTCGACCACAACGGCATGGCGCTCTTCTGGTTGAGCAACTCGGACGCGGCCATCCAGCAGGGATTGGGGCTGGATAGCGACAAGCCGCCGTTGGTCCATAGGGTGGCGGTGCACCCCAGCGAGTTGGGCGTTCCAGCACCGTAGAGGACCGGATCTTCGATGAAGCGCTTCACGAGCACCCGGGTCGAAGCGCCCATGTCGCGGTACACGACATGGGGAACATCCTGCGGGCTGATGCCCAGCACGAGATAGTCCGCCGCGCCGACGGAGAAAGGGGCGTTGGTCAGCGCCTCCCAGCTCTGGCCATTGAAGCGCCGGACCTGCCCCTTGTTGCCATAGTCGTAGAGCTGGTACGAGATGTAGGGCCGGTTCTGGCTGTCGAAACACAGCGAGGTCCACTGCCGATAGCCCTCGGTCTCGAAGCACGGGCGTTCGGTTCCCGTCGCGGAGCCGCCCACCTGCTGCCACTGCCCGCCGACGAACTTGAAGACGCGGATCGATTGATGGAAGCGGTGCAGCGCCACCCAAGGAACGCCGTTGCGGTCGAGTTCCAGCACGGGATTCAGGCTGGCCACCTGACTGAACAGCGGGTCGCCCAGCGTCTGCCAGCTGTTCGTGGCGGGATCGTAGCGCAGAACCCTCAGGAGTCCGTTCTCCGATCCGTTCGAGAGCGTCGAGTCCAGATGCGCGGCATAGAGGGTTCCATCGGCTGCGACCTGAACGCTGTTGTAGGCGCTCAGATCGGGCGAGAAGCCTCTGGGTCCCACGAAGTTCCACGATCCCGCGTACGGGTCGAAGCGCATCACGGAGGCCCTGTCGATCGGACTCGTGCCACGGTCCTGATACGCGATGACCGGCCGACCCGAGGCGTCGAGCTCAAGCCAAGTGTGGTGCGCTTCATTCGGAGAAGCCCCGCCGCCCCCCACGGTCTGCCAGGCGCCCGTGCCGGGACGGAAGTTGCGCACGACAAATTTTCCGCCGACCATGTAGTCCCGCGAGCCAAGGAACACGGTGCCCTCCGCATCGCAGGCGATCGCGTTGTACCAGGAGGTTCCGACACTCGCGTTGGCAACTCCGCCCAGATACTCCCAGGCACCCGTGCGGAAACGCTGCACACTGGCTCGCCCGCCGGCAGCCATGTCGTGGTAGGCCACGATGGGCTCTCCGGTCGGAGAGAAGCAGATGCGCATGCAGATGCCCCCCCCCTGGCTGATCGGTCCGGCCCCGACGGATTCCCAGTAACCACTGCCCGCCTGAGCGGTGGAAACAAGTGCCAGCGACAGTGCGATCACAAGGCGCATGTGTCGTTATTCGATTCGGCGGCATCGGAAACCGCAATACACGCTAGGATTTTTCCACGATGCAGCCGATCCACACCGCTCCCCATGGCATCAACCTCGTGATCGAGACCCGCTCCGGCCGGGTGATCCTCGGCCGCTTCGACAGCGCCGATGCCTTTCAGGTGCACATGCACGATTGCGACATCTACACGCCCCCCTCCGGGACCGACCCCGAGCCCTACATCCGGGAAACCGCCACCTACGGGGTGGACGTCAAGGAAAGGGACTATTCCTTCAGTGCCGGGGAGGTCGTGCGCTGGCGTCGTCTGGGAGATGTTCCGAAACTGGCCTGAGCCCCATGGAGTCGCCCCAGCCCAGCTTCGCCAGCAGCCTCAGCCGGGAGCCCGACACAGGCCGTGCGGCGGCCGCCGTGGCCGAAGAAATCCGTCGTCAGCTGGGCGATCGCCGGGCAGACCTCCTCGTCGCGTTCGTTTCGCACCACCATGGCGAGGGCATCGAAGCGCTGGGACCGCGGCTGGCTCGAGAACTGGATGCGCGCATGCTGATTGGCTGCACCGGGGAATCGATCGTGGGCCGCACGCAGGAGATCGAAAACGGACCGGCGCTCTCGGTTTTCGCAGCCGTGCTGCCCTGGACGGACCTGCAAGGCTTCGACGTCTCAGCCGCGCAGGAATCCGACGGCAGTTTCGCCTTCACGCGACTGCCGCCGACCAGGCAGCGCGAGCAGGCGAGTGTGCTGTTGCTGGCCGATCCGTACACATTCCCGGCCTCGGACTACCTTTCGATTCTCAACGAGCAAGTGCCAGGCCTGCCCGTCACGGGCGGGATGGCGAGCGGCGGCATGGGCCCCGGCCAGAACCTGCTGTTCACCGAACGCGGGCTCAGCGACGCGGGCGCGATCGGAGTCGTGCTCGAAGGTGCGGTCGAGCTGCGTTCTGTGGTCAGCCAAGGCTGCCGCCCAATCGGCAAGCCGCTGGTGATCACGGCCTGCAAGGACAACATGCTCCTCAAGCTCGGCGGCCGCAAGGCGCTCGAAGTGCTGATGGAGATGCTGCAGGGCATCGAGGACGGGGAGCGTGAGCTCTTCACTCGCGCCCCGTTCCTCGGCCTGGCGATCGATGCTCGCAAGAGTTCCTTCGCTCGCGGCGACTTCCTCGTGCGCGGCCTGATGGGTATCGACCCCCAGGCAGGCGCGATCGCTGTCGCTGACGATTCCCTGCGCATGGGCATGAGCGTCCAGTTTCTGGCCCGCGACGCGGCGAGCGCAGGCGAGGACCTCGTGCAATTGATGAGGGCGGCCGCCCCTTCCGATTCGGAGTCGACCCGGGGCGCACTGCTGTTCTCCTGCAACGGCCGCGGCAGCCGCATGTTCGACGAGCCGCATCACGACATCACGCGACTCCAATCGGCCTTTCACACTCCGATACCCGCCGCGGGCTTCTTCGCCGCCGGCGAGATTGGCCCCGTGGGCGGCCGTAACTTCCTACACGGCTTCACAGCCAGCGTAGCGCTCTTTCAGCCACGCCATCAGTGAGCATGGAATATTCAACCTACGGTATCGCCATCTCTGCACTGGTCATCGCCCTGATCGCCCTGGTGCGCTCCAGCCGCCAACCCAAGGCAGGCGTCGAGGATCTCACCCAGGACCTGCGCAGGCGCATGGACAATCAACGCGCTGAACTCGAGCAGGAACTTGCGCTGCAGAGAAGGATGCTGATGCAACTGGCCTCCGGAGCCAAGCTCACCCGGGAGATGATCGAGGAGGGACGCCTGTGGCAGGACATCGACAGCTCCGGGGCGCAGGCCTTGATGGCGAAAGGCGGGCTCTGGATCCTCGACGTGCGCACGCCCGGCGAGACCCGCACAGGCATTATCCCCGGAGCCCAGTTGATCCCGGTGGACGAGCTGGAGGCGCGCGTCAAAGAGCTCCCGCGCGACTCCCGGCCCAAGCTGATCTACTGCGCGGCCGGCGGCCGCTCCGCGGCAGCCTGCGAGTTCCTGTCGCAGCAGGGCTTCGAGTCGCTACTCAATCTGGAGGGTGGATTCTCGGCGTGGACCGGGCCGCGCACGACGCCGTGAAGAGCCGCCGTCGTTACTGGATCATCGGCGGCATCTACGCGGGTGCGCTCCTCGGAATGGGAGCTGCGATCTACATGCGGGTTGCCGCGGAAAGCAAGGATCCGAAAAAGTACTCGCAGGAGGCGATCGAGCTGCACCGTGATGGACGCTTTGGGGAGGCTGTGCGAGCCTACGAGCAGTCCTTGGCGCTGCAGGATGATGCGGTGCTCCGCGCCAGCCTGTCCCGGGCGCTCGTCAAACTGGGACAACTCGAGCGTGCGGTGCGTGAACTCGAAGCTGCAAGTCTCACGGAACCGACACATGCCGAGATCTGGCACGACCTGGCGCTGCTGCGCTGGCGCGGTCAGAACGACCTTGCGGGTGCAGAGGCGGCCTTCGCCAGAGCGGCAGCCCTGCTGACCTGCAAGCCGGAAGTCGAGTTCGACCGCGGCATGCTGCTGCTCTCCATGCAGCGCTGGGAAGAGGCCGCTGCCTGTTTTGAAAGCGCGCTGGCGCGCGCACCGGCGAATGCCGCATGGCGCGCGCAAGCGGAAGAATCGCTGGTGGTCAGCCGGCTGAAGGCCAAGTCGCCGCCCGCCCGCTGAACAACCCGATCACCGGGTGCGCAGGCCTCACCACTGAACGATCGAGCCGTTGGTGATGTTGTAGTTGTTGCCCGGCGGGTTCGAGCAGAAGCTCGGATCGGGATCACGGTAGTAGGCCTGGTAGTAGCGCACGCCGCCGGCCGGAATCGTGTCCCCGAGCGCAGCCGAGCGGCTGCGGATCGATGGGTCGCCGAGACCAGCGTCGGGATCGATCGCGGTGCCACCGACACTCGACTTGACGGAAAGGCGCTTGAGCGAGCCGCTGACGCAACGCACGCCGTCGCCGAACACAGCTCCCGTCGAGGAGTTGGCGTTGCCCTGCAGGAACACGGCCGTCGCGGTCGGCAGCGTGGCCGCACCCTGCAGCACGAGCGGATCCGCTGCGGCCGAGCCGGTAAGCGTGAGCAGTGCGCAAGTGGAGCCGGACTGCGAGTTCGCACAACCGCGGCCGTTCACCCCGGTATTGCCGCAGGGGCACTGCGTTGCCAGTGACCCGTCACCGAAACAACAGGCGACTACCGAGCCGCAGGAGTTCGAAGCCTGATCGGTTGGATTCGAAAGCAGATCCAGCTCATCGCGATCGAGACAGCCATCGAGGTCGCGGTCGATGCCGATGCGCGTGTCGCTGCCCTTGGGCACGATCGTGTAGGTGATCCCGGTACCCGGGGCCGCCAAGTCCTGAAGCCCGGAGGCGCTCAGGACCTGCGAAATGCGGTCGGACTGGAAGTTGCTGGTCCCGATGTGGGTGTAGCCGCGGAGGATTCCGCCCTGGTGGCTCTTGGCGAGGAGACCGACCTTGCCCGTGTTCGCGAGGTTGATCATGGTGGTCAGGAGCGCGGGCGTCGGGCTTGCGGCGTTGATCGTGAGCTGGACGCCGACCCCTGCGTGAACATCCTTGCCAGCAGGACGCGGGGGCTCGACGAGGGTCGTGGGCGATCCCTAGGGCAGCTCAGAGCCGCTGAAGGCCTGCATGAAGGCAACCATGTTGGCCGTCTGCTGATCGCTGCTGAGCATGAATATGGGCTCGTTCACGAAACGCTCGATCGAGTCCACGCTGCCATCGTGTAACATGCCAAATCCCGGGGTCTTGACCAACTGCGTGAAGTTGAAGCCCACCTTGCGGTGTATGTTTCGCAGTTGTGCAATCTTCATTAGCAGGCTCATCGAGAGTCTTGAGGGTGGCTTGCACATTGCCCGTGGACGGATCCACGATGCTGACGGAATCGGAGATCACATTGACCACCCAAGCCTCGCTCGAATTGCGGGCACGGACGCTCACGGGGTCAAGACCGACAGGTATCTCCAGCATCAGCTGCGGAACCGCCCCCGTCACGTCGAACAACTCCAAGCGGTTGTCCGCGGTGTTCACAGCCAGAAGCCGCTGGGTGCCCGGGGTCAAGTCCAGAGGGTGGACATGGGGGCTTTCGAAGTTGACGAAGGAGGATTGGGAAGTCGCCAGCGGGGCAAAGAAGGCTAGTCCAAGGATGCAGAACTTCATGGGAGCTCCAGGGATCCCAGGAAGTGGACGGCCTAGGAGCAACTCTGGTTCTTGGGAAAGACTGGAGCCCGCCCTTTCGGGCCGGGCTCCACCTCGAAATCGACGCCTGGGGCCTCAGAGGGCCTTGAGGGCCGCCTGGATCGGGGCCCAGTTGCGCTCGGCGCCAGTGTTTTCCTGAACCTCGGCGAAGGCCACCTTGCCGTGCTTGTCGACGATCACGGTGGCCCGATGGCTGATGAAGGGGGCCTTGGGGTGCTGCAGGTCGTACTGCCGGGTGACATCGAGCATCACGTCTGCCAGGAGGTCATGCTTGATCTTGTAGTGGTTCTTCCAGGCCTTGTGGGACCAGGTCGAGTCGCGGCTGATCCCGACGACGACGGTGTCCGGGCCCGCGAGCACCGGCTCGTTCGAGATCTTGCAATTCTCCTTCTCGCAGGTCGGCGACCAGTCGAGCGGGTACCACAGCAGGACAATCTTCTTGCCCTTGTGATCCGAGAGCTTCCAGTCCTTCTCGTCCTGCGTCTTGAGCGTGAAATCGGGGGCGACGGTTCCAACCTTGATGGCCATGGGGATCTCCTGTTCCGGGGGTGTTTGGGCCCACAGTCTAGCGTCGCGGGGAGTTGGATCCAGAAGCACAGACCCTAGACTCTTGCGCATGTGGGAAGCGGAACTGGCCTTTGCCATCCATGGTGCCGAGCTCGCCGGCGATCGAGTGCTCGGGCTGCGCGCAAGCGGCCGCTGGAAGGAGGAAAGCCAGCTGGCCGACGTCGCCGATCAGGCCGCGGACGGCTTCCTCCAGGGGCTGATCCGCGGGCGCTACCCCGACGATGCGATTCTGTCCGAGGAGACCGCCGATTCCGCCGAGCGACTGACGGCACGACGCGTGTGGATCGTCGATCCGCTCGACGGTACGCGGGAGTACAGCCAGCAGCGCGAGGATTGGGCGGTTCACGTCGCGCTGTGGCAGGACGGCGAGCTGGCCTTGGGCGTGGTCGCCCTGCCCGCGCAGGGCCGCTGCCTGTGGGGAGTTCCAGGAGCAGAGCCGCGCGCCGGAATGAGCGGCACGGGGATGCTCGAGAAGGGCGGCGATGCGCACTCCGCTCGCCTGCGAATCGCCGTGAGCCGTTCACACACGCCTTCATGGATGCCGGCGGCGGCCCAGCTGCTCGATGCCGAGTTGGTGCCCTCGGGCAGCGTCGGAAACAAGGTGGCGCTGCTGCTGCTCGGCGCAGCCGACGTGTACGCGCACCGCAAGGGCCTCAACGAGTGGGATACGGCGGCGCCCGAGGCGGTCGCACGCGCGCTGGGTTGGTCGTTCTCGCGGCTCGATGGCTCGCCCCAACGCTACAACCAGCCCAACCCGCGCAATGACGAGCTGCTGGTCACCCGGCCGGCTCACAAGGACCGTGTGCTGCAGGCTCTGATGCTGTCGGGAGCGCTGGCGCAGCGTTGACGCGAGCCATCACGGCGGGGTACACCATCATCAACGGATCCGCACCCGGATCTCCCGTACACTCTCCCCCCCCCCCAATCTGCACGAGGAATCAGCATGGCACGCGGTGACAATCGCAAGTCCAACAAGATGCGCCAGCGCATCGGTCAGAAGAAGAAGAAGGAAGCCGCCAAGCGTCGTCGCGCGGCCGGCGCCAAGGCCAAGACGGCCAAGAAGTGACGCCTGTCCCGATCGGACATCGGCGAGCCTTGCGCCTCCGCGCGGGGCTCGCTGCTTTCAGGGGCTGCTGAGCTGCTCGAGCCGCAGCATGCTCTGCCGCAGCGCGGCAGCGAGGGGTCCGTCGAGCCGGGAGCACAGCGCCTCCACGAGCCGACGGGACATCACCAGCGTGCTTTCCCTGCCACCCGTGAAGCGCGGCCAGACCGATTCGGCGGGATAGTGCTCCAGATCAATGATCAAGGAGTGGAGATTGTGCAGCTTGTCGGCCGCCTTCACGCGCAGCGCGGCCTGCGAAAGCCCGGCGACCTGCTCCACCTGAAGCGCCTTGCGTTCCCGCCAGCTGCACTGCTTCTCCTCGGTCAGCTCCCCCACGATCGCGGCGGTCTCGGCATCGAAGAGCTGCTCGACGCGGGCCAGATCCCAGCCCGGACAATCCTCCACGACATCGTGCAGCAGCGCGGCGACCAGCACGGTGTCGCTCTCGCCGAGCCGAGCCAGCATCAAGGCGATGTGGATGGGGTGCAAGGCATAGGGTCCGCCAGAGGGTCCTTTGCGCAGCTGCCCGGCGTGTGCCTCCGCGCAGCAGCGCAGCGCCAGCTCCACTCGCGGCGAGAACATCAGATCTGGACCTTGAGGGGCTTGATCGCGAGCGCGCCGAACAGCATCGAAGCCACGAGGAAGATCAGCACGATGCCACCTGCACCCGCGGGCATCCAGCCCAGATCCGCCGGCGGATAGCCTTCCGAATGGCGCAGGGAGCGCAGCGCGATACGCTCGAAGGCGGAATCGGAAGGCAGAACCGCTTCGGCAGGCCAGAGCAGCGCGTGGAACAGGCCCTGCTCGCGCGAGGCCTGCCGCATCCCGCTTCCGGGCATGGAATCGAGCTGCTTGGTCTGCGATTCGGCGCCCAGACTCACCTCGATCGCATGCCTGCCAGGCGAGAGCACGGCCACTTCCTGATAAGCCCGCCCTTCGAAGGGCACGCGCACAAGCGGAGAAACGGGCTTGATGCCGACAGGGTATTCGATCCGCAGATCGCGCACGGCCTCGTAGCGCGTCTCGTCGGCCAATTGCACCTCGACCACCACGCCATGGCCCGCCAGACGCATGGCCGCTGGCTCCTCCACCGGTATAGGGCCGTAGGCAAAGCGCGTGACCAGCTGGGCCAGCACGAATGCAAACGGGATCGAAAGCGGAAGGAAGGGCAGGAAGTTGAGCAGCAGGTAGTGCAGATTGCGGCCCAGCACCTTCACGATCGCCAGCGAAACGATGCGCAGGTTGTCCTGATAGATGCGGATCTCGATCAGATGCGCCTTGATGAGGTTCTTGGTGCGCGCAATCCGCTTCTGGAAGCTGACATGCTTGAAGGCCAGCAGGGCCAGCACTCCGAAGACGCCTGAAATCAGCAGCAGCACGAGACCGTCGCCAGCCCATGCGCGTGGAGCGCAGAGGATGTCGAAAATCGCGGTGAAGATGCCGTTCAGGGCGTCCATGGCCTCAGCTGATGTATCCCAGGCCCTTCAGCTTCTCGGTGATGTCCGCATCGTTCTTCGCATCGTCGAACTTGGCGATCTCCTTCTCGAGCACATGCTGAATGAACTCCTCGTGGGACGCATAGCCTGCCGCCTTGGAGATCACCTTGATGCGCTCCAGCAGGTTCTTGTCGATCTTGACCTTGTTTCCGCCACCGAACATGTGATGCCTCCGCGCGTCATTCGAGCACCGGGCGGCCGCGCATCTCCGCTCCGGGCTGGACTCCATACTGCCGCAGGATCTCGACGGTGAGATCCTCCAGCTTGTGCGCACCGGCGCGCACCTTGCCGTTGGTCAAAAGCGTTCCCTCGACCACCTCGGGAGCCATCAGATGGTTTCCGTTGAAGGTCCCGCCGAGATTGTCCTCGAGGATTGTGCTGGGAACCCGTCCGAGCGTGGAAGGGTCCGAGTTGCCGTAGCCCGCGTTGTAGCCCACCAGCAGATCCGGGGCCTCGACCCGTCGGGGGCCCTGATAGATGTCGATCGCGCGGTCCACTCGCAGGATCGGCTGCTGATCGCCGTCGCGCAATCCGGTCAGGCCGGCGCGAATCTCGTCCATGAGGGCCTCCGCCGGCGCACCGGGGGCGACGATGCCGCTCTCATCCTCGGGAGTTTCAGGATTGTCCAGTTCGCGCCCGCGCAGGTTGAGATAGAGCGCATTGAAGCCCACGCCGTAGGCGCGGGTCTTGGACCAGTCCACATCCGCGCTCAGCGTGATGGGACGGTATCTGGCGTCCTCGCGGGGCAACTCCTTGGTGAGGCCCGGTTTGAGGACCAGATACCCCTTCTCGTACAGCCAGGTATTGAGATTGAACTTGCGGCGGTAAGACGCAAAGCCGTGATCGCTCATCACGATCAGCAGCGCATCCGGAGGCAAGGCCTCTCGGATCTGACCGAGCACGGGATCCATGCGCAGGTACAGATCGACGATCACGTTCTTCCAGGTGTCACCGGGAATTCCGCTCCAGTCCGAGAGATCGCGGGCGGCGAACTCCTTGTCGTGGTGCGGATGCTCCTCATCGTGATGCCGCCACAGCATGTGCCCGCACAGATCGACACCCGAGAAGTAGAAGAAAGCCAAGCCGCCGCGCGGATTCTCGCGCCAGCGCGTCAGAGCCAGCTGCATCATCCGGACGCCCTCATCGTGGACGAGGTCCGACTGGGCGAGGAACTCCCGATCGGTCAGGGCCTTGTCCTTCAGCGCATTGACGTCTTCCGGCATGCCTTGGGTGTAGAAACGCCCGATCTGCTTCGCGACCCGGGCGCTGGCGTCGTCCGGCTCGGAGACGGGCGTCATCGGGTTCTCGGGATCGATGTTGATCGGCGATGCGTAGAGTTCGAAAACTGGCGTGATGCTCTTGAGCAGGAAACGCACGGTTCCACCGATGCTCATCGCGCCGGCGGGGAGCAGCTTGAAGTTCACGGCCGCGAACTCGCTCCACTGTCCCGGCTGAAGAACCAGCGGCTGACCGTCTATGTCCAGAACGGCGGCATTCGCCTCGGGATCGATGTGCACGCGCAGGGGCAGTGTGGCTCGTGACAGATCCTTCCGAAACGGGTTCGCGGGACCGCGCAACTGCAGGTCGATCAGATCTCCGTAGCGACGCACCCCCTCGATCCGGCCTTCACCGACCAGCGCACTGGGCGGCGGGTTGGTCGTGTAGAGATGGTATTCGCCGTAGGGCGAATCCACTGCTGGGGTCATCATCCCGGAGAAGGACCAGCCCGCGCTCTTCACCACCGGAAAGTTGGCCGGCATGCGCCAGATGTCCGCGGGCACTCCCCGCTCGCGGAGCAGCTCCCAGAAAGCCGTTCCTGTGCGGTTGGACTCGCTGTCGCCGCCGACGGGAAACTGCCAATCCCCGAAGGGAATGTTCTTCGCTTCCTCGGAACGGGTCACCGAGGGCGCGACATCGCGCGTCATGGGATCGCGGTGGATGAAGTCGAAGATGCCGTGTCCGCCCGGATCGAGTCCTGTGATGAAGTTGGACCATGCCACCGGACTCTGCGGAGGTGTCGAAGTACCCAGGCGATGAATCCCTCCGCCTTCCTGCACCAGGGCCGCGAAGTTCCGCATGCGCTCGGGATGCAGACGGATGGCTTCCGCGAGCAGGTCGGGGTCCATCCCGTCGATCCCGAGCACGAGCACGCGCCGGTTGGCGGGTTCCTGCGGCTTGCGAAGCGGAATCGCCACGACGGCGCCCGCGACGAGGATTGCCAGGGCCGGATAAACCGTCAGCAAGGAACGCTTCATGCGCGACCTCCATGGCGGTGACCGGCATGCGCCGAAACCGCTGGATCGCGCTCGGATCCGAACAGCGGGCGACCCTGCATGTAACCGGGGATCGGGATGCCAAACAGATCGAGTACCGTCGGCGCCATGTCGATCAGCCGTGGAGCGTCGGTCTGAATCCCGCGGTTGCACCAGAAAACACCCGGCACGAGGCGCGGATCGACACAGTGATCGCCCGACCATGAGCGAGTGTTGTCGGTGAAGACCTCTTTGGTGACAGCACCCACCGCGCATTCCCAGGAGTGGCGATAGCCCTTGTGGTAGCCGATCAGCAGCTCGGGCGCGGCATCGGCATAGGGTCCGGAGTGGATCTCGTGGGTGATGAAGGCCTCCTTGATCACCGGCGCGCCGTCGACCGGATCGCGCAAGGCCTCGAGCTTCTGCTTGAGTTCGGCGCACAGCGCCTGCAGCTCGGCGCCGGGGCTGACGAGGCCCTGCTTCTCGCGGCCGACGCGGTTGATGAAAAGCCCCGTGAGACCGAGCGTGAAGGCGCGTGTTTTCGACCAGTCCACCTTGGCGAACCAGTCGGGTGAGGTCTCGCTGCCTTCCTTGAGCACCAGATAGCCGTTTTCCCTCAGCCAGGTGTTCAAGTTGACGCCGCGGCGGAAGTTGGTGAAGCCATGGTCGGAAATCACCATCAGCACCGTGTCCGGATCGTCGCCGATGCGCTGCTGCACTTCGCCGATCAGTTGGTCCATGCGCGCATAGGTATCCGGAATCACTGACTGGTAGCGCGCGACCTCCTTGCCGGCGTTGGCAGGGTGCGTGGGGTCCAGCGTCCGGTAGAACATGTGGCTGATGCGGTCTGATGTGTCAAAAACGACCGTGACGAAGCCCTCGCGGGTCTTGTCCATCACTTCCCACAGCTGCTGCTTGCGCTCGTCGAAATAGATCCACGCCTGCTTGAGGAAGGCGTCTTCGTCGATCAGGCGCTCGTTGAGCGCCCAGGTGTCCTCAAGCAGTCCCAGCGTGCCGAAGGGTCCCAGCTTCTTCGCGAGGTAGATCGAATAGACGAAGGGCTCGCTGATCGGCATGGCCGGATCCTCGGGATCGATCTGCACCGGCGTGGCGTAGATTTCGAAGGCTTCCGGCTCCCAGGTCTGGACGTAGAAGCGAACGATGCCGCTGATGCCGTCGAAGTCGGCCTTGAGCCAGGGCGTGTACTCCTTTTCGCCGACCTCGACCGTCTCCTGACCAATCGTGATGCGAACTTTGGGCTTCTGATCGCGGAATACGACCTTTTGTTCGGGCACTTCCACCGTGAACGGACAGCGCAGGTTGTCGCCGTCCTTCCCGGGAGGGCCGATCAGGTTCGAATCGATGCGGCCGCCGCGCAGCACCACCGTGAACTGCTGACCGCCGATCTTCTGATCCTTCGAGCGCGGCTTCGTGGAATAAAACGAGAAGGAACCCTGCGTGCCCTGCAGATCCGGCACGCACATGCCAGCCAGCAGCACGCCGTTGTCGAAGGGCTGCGGAGGAAACGTGATCGGCACGCGGATAATCGACGACCACACGCGGTTCTCACCCAAGAGCTTCCAGAACGGCTGGCTCTTCTGAAGCAGGCGGTAGACAGCCTTCCTGCCCCAGGGAATCTCGGCGAGCCCCAGATTGATCGAGCGCGGCACATGGTGCGTGTCGCTCGAGGAGAGCATCGGCGCGTAGCTGCAGGGATCGCGGGTCAGGAAGTCGTAGATGTTGTGGCGCGAAGCGTCGACCCCGGTCGTGTAGGTCGACCATGCCACGGGCGAGATCGAGGGGCAGGCCGTCTGCAGAGGCGAGAACACACCCCTTTCCCCGAGCGCCTTGAGGACGGGCATGCGGCCTTCGGCCATGTACTGCTGCGCGAGGCCTGGGTCGAATCCGTCCAAGCCGATCACGATCACGCGCTTGGCCTTGCGCGGGCCCTTCCTGCGGAAGGTCAGCAGCCGAAATACCGCCTTGAGCGGCCACAGCAGAATGATGCCGATCGCCAGCACGAAGGTGCCGAGCAGCACCAGCAGCGAACCCGCCGCGGCAAAGCCGGCGCCAGGCCCGATGTAGGCGGGAGCCAGCGGCGCCAGCACGGCCAGCGCGACCAGCGCAGGCAGCAGGCGGCGAAGCGGGTTCGTGCGCAGGTTCATCGAGGGGGAGTGATTATAGGCCGCTCAGCCGGTCAAGCCGCGCGACTTGAGATAGGCGAGGATGCGACTCACGCAGGCCTCGATGCCCTCGTCGGCCGTGCGCACGGTGATCTCGGGCTTCAACGGGGGTTCATAAGGGTCGCTGACGCCGGTGAAGTGCTGGATCTGGCCGGCGCGCGCCTTCTTGTAGAGACCCTTGGGATCGCGACTCTCCGCAAGCTCCAGCGGCGTGTCCACGAAGACCTCGATGAAGGGCGCCTGGGACTTCGAGCGGATCTCGTCGCGGATCTGACGATAGGGCGAGATCGCGGCGGTCACGGACACGACTCCGTTGCGCGCCAGCAGGTTCGCCACGAAGCCGATCCGTCGGATGTTGGTGTCACGGTCTTCCTTGGAGAAGCCCAGACCCTTCGAGAGGTTTTCACGAACCTCATCCCCGTCGAGGATCTCCGTGCGCTTGCCCAGCGCGCGCAGCCGCGGCGCAACCGCGTTGGCGAGCGTGCTCTTGCCAGCGCCCGAATAGCCCGTGAACCACAAGATGAACCCTTGATCCTGCATGCGGCACTCCTAACGGATCAGTCCCTCGATATAGGGTACTTCGAAAACCTTGTCGTGCTGGATCGGTCCGTGACCGAAATAGCCGCCTTCGCCGAACAGCTCACCATGGTCGGCCGTGACGACGATGTAGGTGTTCTTGGGCACGAGATCGAAGAGCTCCTCAAAGACCTTGTCGAGGTAGCGCACCGTCTCCACCTGCCGTCCGCGCAGTTGATCCAGCTTGTCCTGATCGAAGAACTGGGGCGCATCCTTGGCCTGAATCAGATTGCCCTGCGCGTCGATCTGCGAGTCGAGCGACTTGAACACGCCGTTGACGCCGCTGATGCGCGGCCACATCGAGCTGTCCTCATCCGGCTTGGCGTAGGGGTAGTGCGTTTCTCCGACATTCAGCATGTAGAACGCCGGCCGCCCCTCCTCGAATTTCATGGTCGGGAGCATGGAGCGCATGTCGTTGTGCTTCTCCATCAACTGGAAGCTGTCGAAGTCCCGGTTGATGCCGGTGCGCGGGTTGAGCACGGGCAGCGACACGCGCGCATGCGTGGTGTAGCCGAGTGTGTTGCGCAGAAAGCCAGGGAACCACAGACCGGGCACCATCTTGCCGAACTCGACGCCCTTGGCGCCCAGCCGGCGGTTGTAGTTGTAGAAGTCTTCCTTGTAGTAGTCGGAGGCGTACACGTTGGGCGGGCTGGTGTGCGGCAGCAGGCCCGTCAGGAGGTTGTAGTGCGAGGGCGCTGTCCAGGAAGCGTAGGCCCAGCGGCGCTCCAGAGCGCCCAGCTTCAGGATCGTCTTCGGCGCGGCCTCCGCGAAGGTGTCGAAGCGGCACGAGTCCAGCGTCACGACGATGAAGTTGTTGCTCGCCTTGGGATCCACCCGCGCCGGCAGACCGGGCATCGGACGCGCGATGGGTCGAGGAGTCTCTTTCTTCTTCAGGAAGTCGAACAGTCCCATGCTTGTCTCCTCAGAGGTATCCCAGCCGCTTCAGCCGCCGCTTTAGCTCCTCGATCTCCTCGCGGCTGAACTCGCCGCGAGGCGCCTGGGCGCTCGGCTCGGCCGCCTCGCCCATCAGGTCGCGCAGCACGTACACGATGAAGTCCGTGGGTGAGTTGAAGCCCGAGCCGTCCACGACCGCTTCGATCTTGCGGTACAGCGGCCGGGGGATCTTGATCGTGACCTTGGATTCGCGCAGTGCCATGACGGGCTGCTCCTATCGACCGAGAGGGGCACTTTCCTGCACTCTTCGGACACTCCGAATGTACTCCCATAAGAGCCTCGCCGGGCCCGGGGAACCCGAAAATGGCCTCCTCTGAGCCTGCGGGGCGGTACCATCCCTTGAGCCATGCGAACTCTGCTGCGGATCCTGCTGTTGCTGCCCCTGTGTGCCTGCTCCGGGGAGAGCCCCAAGCAACTGACCGACAAGGGCGTTCAAGCCCTCGCGGCGGGCCAAGCGCGAGAAGCCCAGGGGCGCTTCGAGGAGGCACTCAAGGGCCTCCAGCCGACCGACCCGGACTTCATCCGCGCCCAACTCGGCAGGGTTCAGGCTCTGGCACGACTCCAGGCACCGCTGGCACGCGACGCCTTCCTCGCGCTCGCCCGCGACCACAAGCAACTGGTTCAGGAGGGCGACTACGGTCTCGTCGTCAGCGAACTGCTGCGCGCGGACGCGCCGATCGAAGCCATCGATGTCATGGACGCCGGAATGAAGGCCTACCCCCAGTCCGCCCAGATGCAGGCCGTGCAGAAGCAGGTGACGGACGCCGCCAAGCAATCCAAGGATCCAGCAGGTCTCAAGAAGCTCAAGGGCCTTGGCTATGTCGGCGACCATTGAGCGCCTCGCTCTCGTCACGCTGCTGACGCTCAGTTCCTGTCACGCAACTCCGCCAGCGTCCCCGCAAGCCGAGCAGGAAATCCTGGCCGTGATCCGCGCGCAGGCCGAAGCGTGGAATCGGGGAGATGTGGAGGGGTACATGCGTGCGGGCTACTGGGACTCGCCGCAGCTGGTGTTCCTCTCTGGAGGCGATGACACGCGAGGCTTTCAGCCGGTGCTCGAGCGCTACATCCAGCGCTACCAGCGCGGCGACGCCCGGATGGGACGTCTGACCTTCGATCGTCTGGAGGTCGAGTTGCTGGGGGCTCAGGCCGCGCTGGTGCGGGGCCGCTGGCAGCTGGACTACGCCGATCGTCCCGATCCGGAAGGTCTGTTCACGCTGATCCTGCGCCACTTCCCGGGTGATCCAGCCGGTTGGCGGATCATCCACGACCACACCAGCCTGAAAACGCCCTGACGGGATAGCGCTCCCGTTCCGGGGACCTCCCAAGACCTAAGTTATTGAAAAACAACGACTTAGTGTAAAACGAGCAGCCCGGACGGTCCAGAGGGGGCTAAGTCCTTGGCCGACAAGGCTCGAGGTCGGCGGGGGTCCACGCTCGGGGTGCAGTATCCCCGTCAGGCCTTGTCGGCGAGATACTCGCTGCCGCCGCCCTTGCCGAGCACGTGCGTTTCCAACTCCCGGACCAGGAAGTCGTAGGCGTCGTCGACCGAGTCCGTCCGGTGGAAGAGTTGGAGATCTTCCGGCGAGATCGTGCCGTACTTGACCATCGGCTCGAAGCGGATCACCTCGTTCCAGTACTCCATGCCGAACAGCACGATCGGCAAGCGCTTCTTGATCTTCAGCGTCTGGACCAGCGTCACGACCTCCATGAACTCATCGAAGGTTCCGAAACCGCCCGGCATCACCACCATCGCCTTGGCGAGGTAGCTGAACCAGTACTTGCGCATGAAGAAGTAGTGGAACTCGAAGGCCAGACGGCGCGTGATGTAGGGATTGTCGACCTGCTCGAAGGGCAGCGAGATGTTGAGGCCGATGTTTTCGCCCTTGGCTTCCGAAGCGCCGCGGTTGGCCGCTTCCATGATGCCCGGGCCGCCGCCCGAGCAGACCACGAAGCGTCGGTCGGTGCCCTCAAGGCTCTTGGACCAGCGCGTGAGGCGCGCCGCCAGTTCCCGGGTCTGCTCGTAGTAGCGGGACATGTGCAGCCGCGACTCGGCGCGCTCCAGGTTGCCGTTGCCCGCCTTGGCCGCTTCGACTTCCGCCGCGGCCACTTCGCGTGAGGGAATCCGGGCCGAGCCGAAGAACACGATCGTGTCTCGCACGCGCAGTTCATCGAAGCGCGACTGCGGCTCGAGATACTCCGCCAGGATCCGCAGCGGGCGGGCGTCGGGCGCGGACAGGAAGGTCTCGTTTTTGTAGGCCTTCACGGCCCGGAAGCGGCTTTCGGTCATGGTCTTTCCGTTAGGATAGGAACACTGGCAGGCGGGAATCGACGGAATGCGGCGATCCCTTGAGTTCAGGTTTCGTCTTCAAGCCGCTTGCGCTTCTCGGCGGCCTTGCGAAAAAGCTCGTCAAATCGGGCTTCTTTCGTCTTCTCCTGCTCCAGAGCGGTATCCAGCCGGTCCTGGCTCCGGGTCGTGCGGTCGCGAACCTTGGCCTGTGCCTCGGCCCACGCGTCTTTGGGCTGGTCGCCCTGCTGTTCGGCGGGCCGCGCTCGCATCACCTGCGAGGTGCGCGTATCGACCGTGAGCCGGGCCTGGCAGCAGGGACAGGTGACATCGATCTCCTTGGAAGTCATGGGAATACGTAGTTTATCGGATGGGAGCTGAGAGGTTGAGACCGCAGGATACTTGTCAGTTCTGGAAACAAGGGCTTGCTCGAGCACTATCCGGATCGCCACGCATGGACACCAATCGTCTGCACCTGCTTCAGGAGAAATCGCTCCCCCGACGCAGCCGCCGGCTTCAGCGGCAGCTGGGGTTGGTGCTCTGGCTTGGCTTGGCGCTGATTCTGGTGCTCAGCACCCTGCGCTGAGTCGGTCGACGGAGTCGGCCGGCCGAGTCGGCCTGATGAGCCCGTCGACTGAACCCGTCGACTGAACCCGTCGACTGAACCGGTCGACTGAACCGGTCGACTGAGCCCGTCGACTGAGCCGGTTTACTTGGCCTTGACCGCTTTCCCGTCGAGCATCCGCTGGCGGTAGCGTTCGTAGAGTTCGGTTTGGCGGTTACTGAGGTCCTGCTGCACGCCCGCGACGAACACGTAATCGACCCGACTCGCGATCTCCAGCACGTCCCCGCTGGTGATGATCAGGTCGGCGGTCATGCCCGGCGCGAGACTGCCCACTTCGGAATCCAGCTTGAGGATTGAGGCCGGGTAGAGCGTGATCGCCCGCAGAGCCTCCTCGCGCGGCAGCCCGAAGCAGGCCGCCATCGCGGCGTGGAAGGCCAGATTCCGCGGATTCTCGTCGTCGGCAGGCATGATCGCGATCGAAACACCGGCCCGGGCCAGCACGGCGGCATTGGCGTAGGCAGCGTCATAGGGGTCTTCGCGCTGCAAGGGCAGGGCTAGCACGGGCCCCACCACCACCGGACGGCCCTCCTGAGCGATCACATCGGCCACCTTCCAGCCCTCGGCCGCACCGTACAGCACGGCATCGAGCTGCTCATCACGGGCAAAGCGCAGCGCCTCGAGGATGGTCTGGGCATTGTCCGCGTGCAGCGCCACCCTGCGCTGAGCGCGAGCGTACGGAACCATGGCTTCCAGCCGCGGATCGTACTCCGGTCGTGCGGAGGGGTCCGTGGCGACGAGATCCATCAGGCGGCCGTACTCGCGCGCCTCGGCGAACAGCTTGCGCAGCTCTCTGGCGCCCTCGGAAGGCTTGCGATCCTTGTTCTTGCTCTCGTTCGGCGAGACGGGGAAGCGCACGTGCAGCATGTCGCGATCGACGCGCACGAACTCCTCCCAGTTGTCGCCGCTCAGCTGGATCACGGCTGACTGCCCGAGCAGCGGACCGCCGCCCCTGGGCGAAACCTGTGCACGCGTGACGCCGTTGGAGCGCGTGACGGGAATGTGGGCTGAGTCGCCGTGGATCGACGCGGCCGTATGCATGTCGGGCTGGTTGCCGCCGCGTTCGCTGTCATCATCCGTGGCGGGCACCGAACCGATCTCCTTCATCCCGATGTTGGTCCCGAGTGCGATCAAACCGGGATACACATGTCGTCCGCCGGCATCGATGATGCGCGCGCCGGCAGGCGGTCGCAGCTCCGCTCCCACGCCAACGATCTTCTCGCCCTGAATCAGGATCGTGCCGCGTTCGATCATCGGCTGGCGGATCGGGAAGATGCGGGCGTTCGTGATCGCCAGCATCGGAGCATCCTCCGCCATCGCCGCAAGCGCTGGCAGCGCCGCCAGCTCCAGCTGGCGGACCGTGGCAGGCTTGGAGTCCAGCTCGAAGGCATCGCGACGCTCGAACTCGATCTCGCCGTCGACCATCGTCCAGATCACGCGGGCGTACGAGGAGAGCGGCTCCGCGTTCGTCAACACGAGATCCGCGTCCTTGCCGACCTCGATGGTGCCCACGGAATTGCCGATGCCCAGCTGCTCCGCCGGGTGCTGCGTGACGAGACGCAGGGCGCGCACGGCATCCATCCCCGCATAGCGCACGGATTTCGCGGCTTCGTGGTACATGCGACGCATCATCTCCTCCGAATCCGAGTTGATCGAGGAAGACACGCCGGCCTCGTCCATCAGGGCCGCATTCTGGGGAATGCCGTCGTAGGCCTCGACCTTGAAGGCCCACCAATCGCTAAAGGTCGAGCTCGCGACGCCGGCCTCGGCCATTTCGGGCGCGACCTTGTAGGCCTCGAGCACGTGCTGCAGCGTGCCGATCGCGAAGCCATAGCGCTGCGCCACCCGGATCAGCATCAGGATCTCGTCGGCCCGATAGCAATGCGAGTGAACGAGGATCTCCTTGCGCAGGATGTCGCTCAGCGCCTGCAGCCGCACATCCCTGCGCGGCGGAGCAGGATCCTCGCCGCGCGCTTTGGCCGCGGCATAGGCGTCCCACTCCGCGGAGTATTCGCGCGCGCGCTGAAAGGCGCGTTCGAAGACGGCCTCGACGCCCATGCGCGAGGAAGGAAAGCGATTGCCCCAGCCGCCGCCATTGGAGCGCTTGGGATTCTCACCCAGGGCGAACTTGACGCCGCGCGGACCTCCCCGGAAACGCAGTTCATCGGCCGTGCGTCCCCACTTGAGCTTGATCACCTCATCCTGCCCCCCGATCGTGTTGGCAGAGCCATGCAAGAGGCGCGCCGTGGTCACGCCGCCCGCCAGCGCCCGGTAGATCGCGATATCCTTGGGGTCGACGACATCCTCGATGCTGACTTCCGCCGAGATCGAGACCGTGCCTTCGTTGACACCGCCATCGATGGCGATGTGCGAGTGGCAATCGACGACTCCGGGCGCAAGGTGCAGGCCGCTGCCGTCGATCTCCAGCAGTCCGGCGGGCGATTCGACCGTTCCCACGGCCGCGATCTTGCCGCCCTGTACCAGCACGTCGCCCACGAAGGCCGGCTTGACTGCGTCGTGTATCGTCACCTGCCGGATGACGCAGTTGCCGCCCGTCGGAAGCCTAGGCTTGCGGTGGGCGTCGAACTCGACCGGGTGCTCCGCCGACAGCGAGCCGGCGACGAACAGGGTCGCGCTTCCCAGAATCAGCTTGGAAATCTTCATCACGGTGCGTCTCCTCAGTGCGGGTGCTCGTGCTTGCCGTCGTGGCTCGGTTTCCTGACCGCCCGGAACTTCTGCGAGTCCTCGCGCTCGGACCCCTTCCATGTGGCGGTGCCGCTGAGTTGCTCAGCTTCGAGCTGGCCCTCCAGCGAAATCTGCACGGGGAAGTTGCCCATGCTGAAACTGCCCTCCAGCGTCAGCTTGCTGGCGATCACGCGGCCCGTGACTTCGACTTCGTTGTCCGCGGAAGCTCCGGGCAGGCGCAGCCTCAGCGTGCCCTTGACCGTCCCGCTCGCATCCATCGTGAGGTTGAGCTGCGCCGTGCGCCCCTCGGTCTGCTCGTAGCTCAACTCCCAGCGCCCGCTGACATCGGCGCCCTCATCCGGCAGGCCCAGCGCGGCCTTGTCCTCGACATCGAACTCGAAGGCGATGCCCTCGGCGAACAGCCAGGCGACCTTGGCGTCCTTGTCGGTCAGCGGGTTCCGGGTCCAGACCGAGAGATGGGCGCCCTGACCCACGGCAAGGCGGCCGAAATCGGCGCCCATGCCCGCCAGCGCGATCGGGCTGCTGGTGATCGCCGCCAAAGCCTGGGCCTCGGTCAGCAGCTTCTCGCTGACCAACGTGCGCGCCTTGGAGAGCGTCTCGCCCGCGCCTTCCTTCCCGGATCCAAACGCGATCGTCACACCGGCATCGAGCAGCGTCCGCGCACAGGCGCGTCGCTCCTCCCAGCGGCGTCTGCGATCTTGCTTGACCGCATCGGGAAGCGAGTAGCGGAAGCGATCCGAAGCCTTGGTCTCCTTGGACGGCTTGGCTTCCTGATCGGACTTTTGAGACTTGTCCGACTCCGCGGCCGCAGCCTCAGGTTTGGTTTCCTCCGGCTTGGATTCGGATTCCTTCTTGGGCTCCTCGGGGTTGGGCGGTTCCTCGCCCCAGTTGAGGGTCAAGATCACGGGAATCCTGCGGGCAGCGAGGACGGCCGCGCGCTCGAAGGCATCGCGCCCGCCGACGATCCCGATCTCGATGCCGAACTCGTCGGCCAGCCGCAGCCAGCGATCGATGTCGTTGCTCGACTCCGCCTCGCACCACAAACGCCGATCCTTGCGCAGCACCGGAACGATCGCGCGCAGATCCGGGTCGTAGGGCGGTCGGGGACCGCCCTTGCCCGCCAGCTCGCGTCGATCCAGCTCCTGCACCCATTGTGCATCGAGGAAGAACTGGCGCAGCTGCGCCATCGAGCCCATCAGCGTTTCGGGGTAGCCCTGACCGCTGGAATCGAAGCCCGCATGGCTGAATAGCTGCTCACGGACTACGAGGTCACGGTTGGCGCGCTCGCGCAGCACCACCAGCGAGCTGTTCCCGCTAAGCAGCTCGCCGGCGGGCGCGAGCGCGAGGTGCGTGTAGCCCTTCGAGCGCCATTTTCCGCGCCCTTCTACATCCAGCGTCAGCCGATCGGCGACTTTGGCGTCAGGAGCGATGCCCTTGCGGTTGGCTGCCCGCATGTCGACGTACAAATCGGCGTTGGCCTGAATCGGCCAGTCCCTAGCGGCCTCGATCGTGAGCGGCGCGGCGCCCGTGACCGCATACGCATCGACGAAGCCGGGCAGCACCACCATCTGGTTGAGGTCGACAACACGGGCCGCGGGCGGCAGGCTCGCGCCGGGCTCGAGCACCGCACGGATGCGCCCCTCGGCCAGCAGCAGCGTCTTGAGCGGCGCTCCTTCCGCGTCGCCCAGACGCGCTTGAGTCAGCGCCCACATGCGCAGGCGCTCCTGCGCGAAGCCAACGGAACCCACGCAGCACAGTGCGGCGAGCAGGAGAGAGGATCTCGACGGGGAGGTCAGCATGCGGTGTGCCATTCTGCGAACCGCGCGCGGCAGACGCTACAGCCCGCGCAGCCACTCCGGTGTAAAGCCTGCGCGCGCGGGTGCAGCCAGCACCCGGTCCAACTCCGCCAGAATGCGCGCCTTGTCCTTGGGCAGACTCCCGCCCAGCGCCAGATAGTTGCTGGCGTGGTTGGAGCGGAACACCGAGCCCGAGAGCTCCAGATCCCCGATCAGCCAGCGCAGCTCCCGGGCCAGCTCCACCGGATCCATGTCATCGACCCTGCCCGCCAGAGCCTCATCCCACAGGGGCGTTCCCTCGACCGGCGTCATCACCAGCGTGCTGACGAATCGCGGTTGGATCGCATTGACCACGCGGGCGCTTTCCCTGGCGTGCGCCTCGGAAAGCGACCTCCCGCCGGCGCCCAGCAGGATCATCGTCGACAGCTTGACCCCGGCTTCCCCGGCCTTGGCCGCCACCCGGATCATCTCGGCCGAATCCACCCCCTTCTCCAGCCGCTCCAGCACCGCATCGTGCCCGGACTCGATGCCGAGGTAGTAGAGCACCAACCCGGCCTCGCGCAGTGCGCGCAGCTCCTCCACCGTCCGCACGGCGAGAGCCTGCGGCGAGGCGTAGCAGCTGACCCTCGACAACCCGGGGAAAGCCGTGCGCAGCTTTGCGAGCAGTTCCAGCAGGAACGAGCTCTTCGCGACCAGCGCATCGCCGTCAGCCAGGAACACCTTGCGGACATCGGGCCCGAACTCACGCGCCGCCCAGTCGATCTCCGCTGCCAGTTCCTCCAGCTTGCGCACGCGGAAGCGCTTCTCGCGGTACATCGCGCAGAAGCTGCAGCGGTTGTAGCTGCAACCGATCGTGGCCTGCAGAATCAGGCTGTCGGCCTCGCTGGGCGGACGGAAGAGCTTGCCTTCGTAGCGGATCATGGGCTCCTCCATCCTATCCCCGGCCCCGGAACGCTACGCTGCACGACCTTGATCCCGATCCTCCACCGCGACAAGGACCTGCTGATCGTCGACAAGCCCGCCGGCCTCCTGACCGTGCCCCTGCATGACGATGGCGAGCCCGATCTCGTCGGACGCCTGGCCGAACAGGGCGAGCGCGTGATTCCCGTGCACCGCCTCGACCGCGAGGTATCGGGCGCGGTCCTCTTCGCGCGCAATGCAGCCACCCGCGAGGCGCTCGAGGGCCTGTTCCGCGCGCGCACCGTGCGGAAGACCTACTGGGCGCTGGCCGCCGGCAAGGTGCGGCCCAAGGACGGTGAGTGGAAGTTCCCGATCCTCGAGGAGGGCTCGCATGCGCGCATCTCGGCGCTGGGACAGCGCTCGATCACGCGTTACCGGACGCTCGAAGCGCTGCCCAGCTCGACGGCCTTGGAGATCGACCTGATCACCGGTCGACGCAACCAGATCCGCTTGCACGCCGCCCACGCCGGCCATCCCTTGATTGGCGAGCGCAAGTACGCGCGCGGCAAGGACTCGCCCCTGCGCCTGCGCAGCCGCCGCGTCGCCCTGCACGCTTGGCGCCTGCGCCTGGAACACCCCCACAGCGGCGCAGTCGTGGCCGTAGAGGCTGCGCTGCCCCAGGATCTTTCGGAGCTACTCGAACGAGCACGGCAGGGTTAGAATTCTCGCCCCACGACTCGTTCGAAGGAAACCCCCATGAGCACCACCACGGTTGATGATGTCTACAAGGAACTGCGCCAGGTCTACGATCCGGAAATCCCGGTGAACATCGTCGATTTGGGCTTGGTCTACGAGGTGAAGCTCGCAGACGCAGGGGTTTGCCAAGTCACCATGACGCTGACCTCGCAGTCCTGCCCGGAAGCGCGCACCATCCCGGAAGTGATGAAGCGGCGCGTCAACGCGCTGCCCGGGATCAGCGGGACGGAGATTCAGATTGTCTGGGAACCGCCTTGGGGCCCGCACCGGATCACGCCGGAAGGCCGCCAAGTGCTTGGTTTGGACGACGAAGCGGGTTGAGGGGGCCTAGAAGCGGCGGGACTGTCCGCTTCGCCAGCCGTCACGGAACCTCAAGCTCGATGTCGACGACAGCGTCACGCAGCACCTCCACCGCGATTCGGGGGGTGCTGCGACCGTCTGCTGCACGAGCCGATGCCCAATAGGCGCCGATCGGAACCGGGCTGATGTGTTGGCTGAATCCCCCGAGCAGAACGCTGCCCAGCGGCTCAGTTGCGGAGCTTTCGGAGGAGTAAACAACTCCGTCAGCAACAGAGACAAGGTCGACGCGACCGAGTACAGGGTTGCCGACCTTGTCCGCGAGCTTGGCACGGACCGTGCCGGAGGGCACCACCACCAAGCGGCATCTGCCTGCATCCTCTCTTTCCGCGCATTGGATCCGTTGCCAACCTGAGCTCAGGTTCCCGACCGTCGCTTGCGCTTCGATCTGGGATGCGTCCAGCCGAGGCTCGAAAAACGCGCCGCTCGCGTCGGAAACACAGCTCACCTGTCGAATCACAGAACCTTGGGTCGAGCGAAAGCGTACAAAAGCGCCAGGGACACGAGCACCTGCAGAGTCCATGACCGCACCAGCAACACCATGCGCTGGGGTCATGACGATCTCAGCGGCTTCACTAAATCCGAGCGAGCTAACCCGGACTGTCGAGGAAGCACCTGGCTGTAGTTGAAAGCCACGCAGATCATCAGGTGGCAGTCTCGCGGTAACCACATATTCTCCAGAGGGGACACGCCCAAACCGGAATGCGCCATCGGCAGAGCTGACGGGTGGGCGCCACCCCCAAGACTCGACCCACGAAAGGCTTGTGTTCACGCCCGACAGTGATACTGCTCCCCGATCGTGGACATCTGCCGACCTTAGGCCTTGTCGGCCAAGGACTTGGAACAGCTGGTCATCCGGTCCTCCGAATGAAACCGAAACCCTTTACCGACAAGCACTTAGGGCTTGAAGTGTCCACGGAAGAGGAGCAGTGTCCTTGGCTTGGCTGTCTCCCAGCTTCCAGGCGGTGAGTCATTCGTGTTATTGGGGGGAGGCGCGGTCCTCCAACAGCTCATCAGGGCAGTGCAGAGGAGCGCGATGAAATATGGTATTCCACCTGATGTGCGGACGCAAAAGCGTTTCAGCATGGGTAGGTTGGAGGCCATTTTGCCATGCAACATGAAAGGTGTCCTTCAGTTCTGGCTACAAGATCCGCACTCTAGGTCCAGGCGAATGGAGGCCTGTATCGAACACTGCACGCACTGAACAGAAAATTCCTGGAATGCGTTGGAAACATCGCAGTTGACCGTCAACTCACCATTGAACAGTGTCGTAAAAAACAAGGTGCTAGGTGCGTTGACAGGCAGCAATGGCGTTCCTCCGGGAAAAGTAACATTGGCACGGCTTTGCCCTCCGCTAATACCATAATCGCATACTCCTCGGTACTCCACCGAATACAACCACTTGCAAGGCTTGTCTTGTGCACAGCTCTGGCCCTCGCTATCAACACATATACCCGCAGTCTCATGAATCAATGTTGCCCGCAGTTGCACCTGACCCGATTGACCGGGACCACAAGAGTCGATAGCACCAGTATTTGAAGTAGAAAGTGAGTGCCACGGAACGCAAGCAGGACACTCCCCCTTTGGCGGGCTAAAACTTGTGCAGTAAGCTACTAGGCTCAAAACAAGCATAGTGCGCCCAATAGTTGCCAGCGGGTGTAATGTTGAGGACGGAGTTTGGTTGTAAAATAGAGCTGCGAGCATGGAATCAAGGTTAGGGCTACACGCGCACCTTAACCAGAGCTTACACACAACTTATCGATCGAGTTGGGCCATTTGTTGCGCCGCCTGAGCCTCGGGAACCCACTCCCACGCCTTGGCCAACCCAGGCGCGCTTACTGCACGACCTTCATCGGCCCATCGTCGGGCGGCGGAGCGTTGGGGTTCTTCTTCAGCTCCTGCTTCCAACTCGCCATGCGCGCCTTGGCTTGCGCCTTCTCTGCCTCAGGGATCAAGCCCTTGCGTTGCAGGAAGATCGATTGGCTGGTGTAGGCAAAGGGATCTTCCGGATCAAGCGCGATGACCTTCTCGATGGTCGCCAGCGCCGAGTCATGGTTCCCTGACTTGCTCTGAGCGGTGGCCAGCGCGTGCATGGCCTCCGCCCATTGCGGCCGCGTCTCGAGCGCGTGCTGGAAAGCCACGATCGCCTCTTCGAACTTCTGTTGACCGAAAAGGCTGAGGCCTTGTTTGTAATGTGCCAGCGCGTCGCTCAAGTCGTGCTCATCTCTTGGGGTTACATCACCGGTTCAATGCCGAGGTCGCCGAACTTCTTGTCTTCGAAGTTCTTGCGGAACATGTCGCGCAGCTTGGTGGCGGCCGCGTCGTAGGCGGCCTTGTCGGCCCAGGTGTTGCGCGGGTTGAGGATCTTGGAGTCCACGCCCGGGCAGGAGGTCGGCATCTTGAGGTTGAGGATCGGGTGCATCTCGTACTGCACCTTGCCCTCGTCCAGATCGCCGCGCAGGGCCGCGTTCAGCAGCGCGCGCGTGTCCTTGATCGAGATGCGCTTGCCCGTGCCGTAGGCGCCGCCGCTCCAGCCCGTGTTGAGCAGGATGCAGCGCGTCTTGTGCTTTTCCATCTTGGCGCGCAGCAGCTTGGCGTAGACCACCGGCTTGTGGGCCATGAAGGGCGCGCCGAAGCAGGCGCTGAAGGCGGCCTGCGGCTCGGTGACGCCGACCTCGGTGCCCGCCAGCTTGGCGGTGAAGCCCGAGACGAAGTGGTACATGACCTGCTTGCCGTCGAGGATCGAAACCGGGGGCAGAACGCCGAAGGCGTCGGCGGTCAGCAGCACGATCGTTTCCGGATGCCCGCCGCGCGAACCCGGCATGACATTTGGGTTGGCGCTCAGGGGATAGCTGAAGCGCGTGTTCTCGGTGATTGACTTGTCCGTGAGATCGAGCTCGTGCGGCGTGCACTCGCTCATCTGCTTGCCCTTGGCGGGCGGCACGTTCTCGATGATCGTGCCCGGCTTCTCCAGCGCGGCCCAGATGACCGGCTCGGCCTCCTTGTTGAGGTCGATCAGCTTGGCGTAGCAGCCGTCCTCGAGGTTGCACAGGCCGTTGTCGCTCCAGATGGTCTCGTCATCGCCGATCAGGCGGCGGTCCGGGTCAGCCGAGAGCGTGGTCTTGCCCGTGCCCGAAAGGCCGAACAGCACGGCCGCATCGCCGCGCGGGCCGACGTTGGCCGAGCAGTGCATCGAGAGGCGCCCTTGCAGCGGCAGCAGGTAGTTGCCAACGGTGAAGATCGTCTTCTTGACGACGCCGCAGTAGTCGGCACGGCCGGCGACGAGGCAGATTCGATTCTTGATGTCGATGATGATCGCCGCTTCGGCACGCGAGCCGTCGCGCTCCGGCACGCAAGTGAAGGACGGCACGTTGAGCATCGTCCAGCGGCGCGCGTCGACATCCTTCACGCCCGGCAGGTCTTTGGGGAACATGTTGTGGGCGAACATCGCGTGGGTCGCGTACTCGCCGACGAAGCGGTAGGGAATCGCGAAGTCAGGGTCGGCGCCGACAAAGACGTCCTTGACGTACAGCGAGGCCTTCTTCTGGTTGAGGTGCTCGACGACGCGCTTGAGCAGACCCTGGTACTTGGCCGGGTCGTACTGCTGCATGTCGGCCTTCCACCAGATCTGGTCGACGACCTCCGGCCAGGCGACGGAGAAGGTGTCCTTGACGCGGCGGCCAGTGCAGTCGGGGTCGGTGTAGTAGACCAGCGGGCCCTTGACGCCGAGCTTGGTCGGGAACGCCTTCTGGGCGTTGGAGGGACCGTCCTTCTTGACCCGACCGCGGTCGTTGGCGATGGCCTCGTGGAACAGCTGTTCCTTGGTGAGCCCGTACTTGTAGGTGACCGCGTTGAGCCCGAAGAGCTTCTCGAGGTCCTTGGCGAAGTCGATCGTCAGCGTCATGGATGCGTGGGGAGGCCCCGATCGCGCCCGCCCCGAAATGGGACGTTCCGCAGGGCCTCATGGGCAAAATTCGAAGAGAGAGAGGATAGCCCCCCGCACCCCGCTCGGGCAAGCAAGCGGGCCAGCCGGGCCGGATTAGGAATTTGTATTTACAGGAGCCGCTCGCCGGTGGCGTTCCCGATACCAGGCCACGGTCTGGCGTAGCCCCTCGCGCCAGCCGACTCGCGGCTCGTAACCCAGCGTGGCCCGGATGCGTTCCAGACTGGCGAGGCTGTGGCGCACATCGCCTGCCCGCGGGGGGTGGAACTCCGGTGCCAGCGTCACGCCCAGTTCCTGAGCCATCGCCCCGTACAGATCGAGCAGCGTCACCTGTTCCCCGGCGCCCACATTGAACAGCGAGTGCCCGGCAGGCGCCCGCTCGAGCGCCAGCAGGTTGGCCAAGACCACGTTGTCGATGTACGTGAAGTCGCGGCTCTGCAGCCCGTCGCCGTAGATCCTCGGCGCCGCGGTCCCCTGCAGCAGGGCGCGCGCGAAGATCGCGATCACGCCGGTGTACGGGCTGTCATCGGCCTGGCGCGGCCCGAAGATATTGAAGTAGCGCAAGGCCACGGTGCGCATGCCGTAGCATTCCGAATAAACGCGCAGCAGGTGCTCCCCGGCGACCTTGCCCGAGGCGTAGGGCGAGAGCGGCTGCGGCAGCATGTGCTCCTCCTTTGGCAGCGTCTCGGTGTTGCCGTAGGCGGCGGAGCTGGCGGCGAACACCAGTGTTCCCACCCGGTTTTCGCGTGCCGACTCGAGCAGGTTCAGCGTGCCCGTGACGTTGACCTCGTAGCTGGCAAGGGGGGCTTCGATGCTGCGCGGGACCGAAACCTGGGCGGCTTCGTGGAACACGCCTTCGACGCCGCGCAGGGCCGTGCGCAGCGCCGCTCGATCGAGGATCGAGGCCTCGAGGAACTCGACCGGCTGGCCAGAGCCGAGCGCGCCGATCGGAAGGTGCTCGAGGTTGGCTCGCTGGCCCGTGCTGAGGTCATCGACCACCCGCACCCGGTCCCCGCGTCGGACGAGGGCTTCCGTGAGATGAGAGCCGATGAAGCCGGCACCGCCGGTCACGAGGTAGAGCGCCATGGCGCCATGCTGCACGGCGGGGCGGGCGGCCTCAAGATGGGAATGCTCCGCTTCGCTGGACTCGAGGATCCGCAAGCCCGCTGCGGACAACGACTGGGAAGCAGCGCGGCCGCGACCGGAGGGTGCTGACTCGAAGTCACTGTCGGGCAAGGAGGAACGCCGGCCCAGGTCCTGCAAAGGGGTGCCGTCTCCCCCCCAAAAAAGCCTTCAGCCCGGGGATCGTAACCGGGCTGAAGGTCCAAGTAAGGCGAAGAGTTTTCTGTCCCCAGAGCAGCATCTTCAGGCTGCGGGGTTCTCAGCCGGAGGCGGCCCGGGCCCGAACCGGGAATGTCCGACTTTCCTCCACGCTCTCCTGCAGGCCGGGTGGACTCCCGACGAGCCCCGTAGAAGCACCGCGAGCCTGCTCGGGGGTGCCGGGCAGGCTCGTGGCTCTCAGGACTCTCTTTTCTCTCTCATCTCCCCCCACCAAGATCACCTGGGCAGGCGTCCGTGGAGGGTCTCTCTCAAGCTCTCGGTGATGCATGTTCCGCCAGGTGGCAGCCTCGCGGGACAAGCCTCAGGAGCCGAGGGGCTTCGCGAACCGAACGGCTCGGAGAGAGGAAAAAAAGAGGGGTCAGCTGCCGAAGATGCCCGTCTTCTGCGTCTTGCGGATCTCACCCTTGTCGGTCCAGATCAGCTCGTTGGTCTCGACGTTGACGCAGTTGAGGATCAGCAGGTAGTAGACGTCCTCCGTCTTGAGGCCCCCGGATTCCAGCGAGCGGCCCTTCTTCTTCTCGATCGAACGCAAGCTGCCGTACAGCACCACGTCCGCGCCCAGCTGCTTGCCGAACTTCTTGATCATGGCGGGATCGACCTTGCCCGACTCGTTCTGGAAGGTCACCTGATCGGAAACCTCCTTCTGGGCCTGAGCGTCGCCGACGAAACGGAACTTGTTGCTCGAGAACAGATCCGTGCGCACCAGATCCGTGATCGCGGCGGTGTCGATGTGCTCGGAGGTCTCATTGCGGACGCCGCCCATGTACAGGCGGATGCGCTGATCCTGGCCCTTGTTCGCATCCGCGAGGTAGGCAAGCTGCGGCGCCTGCAGCAGCGACTGGACCATCTTGCCGGAGAGCGTCTGCAGATCCGTGGAGCCCCAGTCGATGTTGACCGTCTCCTGAGCGGAGGCGTCGCCGTAGCGAGTGGAGCTGCACGAGGGAGCGAGGAGGGCGCAGAGTAGGCACAGGGAAAGCAGGAACAGTTTCATGATGGGTTCAAGGAGGGATGGGTGGTTGCGTGAGTGCTCAGGAATCGCCGCGGCGCTTGCGCGCGATCAGCGTCCAGGATTCGCAGGCTTGCGGAAGTCCGTCGAAAAGGAGCGTGCGGGTGCCGCCGGGCTTGAGTGACAGCGACACCCAGGCGGAGACGCCATCGGGAAGCGCTTTGCCGAGTCGATCGAAAGTGTGAATGCGGACCTGCGCGTCGAGCGCCGTACTGCAGGTGTTGTTCACGACAAGTTGCACCTGCGTGGACGAACTCTTGCGCGTCAGCTGAATGTCGCTGAGCGAGATGCAGGCCTCGACCTCGCGATCCCCCCCCGGCACGGCCGCCGGCGCATCGGAGGAATGGACTCCACCGTTATTCGGAGTGGCGCGACAGGCGCCCAGCAGGGGAAGAGAGCACAACAGCAACAGGGAGAGAGCTTGCTTCATGGTTTTGCGGCCTCCTTCAGCCGACCGCCCACATGGTAGGCATGGATCTGGGCGCCCAGTGTACGAACGAAAACAAACATGGTTTCTCCGCTGGCGAGGTCGAAGCGGCCAAGATCCGCGGAAAGACCCCCAGCGCGCACGCGCAGGGGCCATTCGCCGGCGGGCAGGAAGAGCCGTGCAGCCTGCCAGGTATCGGGCAGCGTCATCCAGCAGCGCAGATCCGCGCGCTCGGTGATCACTGTGAACAGGATGCCCGCGATCGTGCCCAGCGCGCCGTGGTCGCGGCCGAGTTCGCGCGTCAGCTGATACTTCAACATGGTCCGCACGGCGGATTTGGCTGCCAGCCAGGCCAGGCGATCATCGAGGTTTTCCTTGGCGACGCGCCCCACGTCCTCTAGCACGACGGTCTGGATCGGCGCATCGACGCCCTCGACCAGGAGCTGCACGGCATCGACCGTCTGCGGCCTGCGCGCGAACGATGGTACAGCCCATTGCACGATGCCCTCGGGCAGCGGAACCGCCAGAGCGGTCTCGTACTTGTAGGGACCGGTCCCGACGGCCGCCAGGACGACGATGTTCGCCAGACCGTCGACCTGCTTGGCCTCCAGCGAGTAGCGCTGCTGCCACAGCAGCAGGTCCTCGTCGTTTCCAAGCTCCCGGGCCAGACGGGCCAGCGCCGGCGCGTACAGATCCCGTCCGAGATCCTTCTTTTCCAGACGCTTGTAGTCGATGTAGGCATCGTCGGGCCGACCCGCGAGCTCGTAAGTGACGCCTGAGAGGAAATGGCCCAGCCCGCCGGCGCGGTATTCCTTCTTGTAAAGCGTCTCTTCGCTCTCGAGCAGCGCGTTGGCCTGCCGAACCTCCACCCGGGCACCTTCCAGATCCCCGCTCATCAGGTGAGCGATTGCCCGAGCGGAATGCAGCAGCGCACGCTCGTAGCCCTCGCCCTCGTAGGTCAGCAGCGTGTCGTTGACCGCCCACGACAGGATCTTCTCGCCAAGCGCCTGGGGGTCGGCCAAAGCCGTGCGCTCGATCTGGCGGACGGCTTCCGCCGCGAACTCGAAATGCTGGCGTGCGCCCGCGAAATCGCCGCCCGAGAGCGCACTCATGCCCGCTTCCGCACCGCGCAGGAACGGCGAGTCGGTTGTCTTGGGGTCGGCATACTGCTGCGCGGCCGAGGCGAACTGTCCTCGCTCGTAGTCGGCAAAGGCGAGTTCTGTCCTCTTGTGGTAACTCTGGCAGCCGCTGCTCCACGCCAGCAACACACCGCAAAGCACGGCCATAAGGGCGCGCGGGGCGGTCGACAGGGGAGAGGGTGCGGGCATGGGGGGGATTATGCTCGGTTCGCGGAGCCTTGGGCGCAAGCGGCAAACAAATCGCATGCCAGCGGGTAAACTCCCGGCCCCCGTCCATGCAGAAAAGCGCCTCCGACACCGATGCTGCCGGCAAAGCCTCCAGTGCGGCCATGACGCCGATGATGGAGCAATTCTGGCGCGCCAAGAAGGAACAGCCCGACGCGCTCCTGTTCTTCCGGATGGGCGATTTTTACGAGCTCTTCCATGAAGATGCCAAGCTGGCATCGCGCGAACTCGGCATCACGCTGACCGCACGCTCCAAGGGCGAGGATGCCATCCCGATGGCGGGCGTGCCGGTGCGCACGATGGAGAGCTACCTGATGCGGCTCATCCAGAAGGGCCACAAGGTTGCCATCTGCGAACAGCTTCAGGATCCGCGCCACACCAAGGGCATGGTCGATCGCGGCATCGTGCGCGTGGTCACCGCGGGCACGATCACCGAGGAGGACGTGCTGGATGCGCGCGAGAACAACTACCTCGTCGCGCTCCACGCCCACGGCAACCGCGCGGGTCTCGCCTGGGTCGATCTGTCCACCGGGAAGATGATGGTCAGCGAGATCGAGCTTGAGCGCGTCAGCGAGGAGCTTGCGCGCATTGCGCCGGCGGAGCTTCTGTGCTCGCTCGATCTGGAATCGCGCGAAGCCGGCCTGTGGAAGGAACTCGGCGAGTTCTTCGGTCCGCGCCTGAGCACCCGCGATCCGTGGTGCTTCGAGCGCGATGCCAGCCTGCGCGCCCTGAAAAAACACTTCCGGGTGGCCACGCTGGAAGGTTTCGGCATCGAGGACGATTCCGCGGCGCTGCCGGCGGCCGGCGCGCTGATGGACTATGTCGAAGCGACACAGCGCAGCGCCTGCGAGCACATTCTGCGCATCGAGCGCGTCGATCCGGCGCGCCATCTGGTGCTCGATCGCGCCACTCGCTCCTGTCTGGAGTTGTTCCGCACGCAACGCGATGGCCGGCGCGAAGGCACGCTGATCGATGCGATCGACGCCACGCTGACCCCGATGGGCGGCCGCATGCTGCACGAATGGCTCTCGGCGCCCCTGCGCGACAAGGAGCCGATCCTGGCGCGGCAGCAGGGCGTGCGTGAGCTTGTCGAGTCGCCTTTTCTGAGGGAGGAGCTGCGCACGGAGCTCGGCCATGTGCTCGACATCGAGCGTCTGGTCGCCAAGATCTCTACCGGCCGCGCGCACGCTCGGGACCTCTTGGGCCTGTGTCGCTCGCTGGAGGTGATTGCGCCGGTGCGCGCCAGTCTCGAATCGGTCTGGTCCGCACGCCTGTGCGCCCTGCGCGAGGAACTCGATCCGCTCGATGACGTGGTGGGCCGGATCCGCGAGACGCTCGCGGAGGAACCTCCGCTTGCGCTGCGCGAGGGCGGCCTGATCAAGACGGGCTTCCACGCCGAACTCGACGAGTTGCGCGGCATCGCGGGCCACGGCAAAGACTGGATGGCCCGCCTGCAGGCCGGCGAGATCGAGCGCACGGGCATCCCGACGCTCAAGGTGGGCTTCAACTCCGTCTTCGGCTATTACATCGAGATCCCCCACTCGCAGTCGGCCAGAGTCCCGGCGGAGTATGTGCGCAAGCAGACGGTCAAGAACGCGGAGCGCTACATCACGCCCGAACTCAAGGAACACGAGAACAAGGTGCTCAACTCCGAGGAGCGGGCCCACGATCTCGAATACGATATCTTCTGCAGGCTGCGCGATTCGATCGCGCGCGAGATACCGCGCATCCTGAAGAGTGCCGCCGCGCTGGCTCAACTGGACACGCTGGCCGGCCTTGCCCAGCGCGCGGTCGAGAACCGCTACTGCGCCCCCGAGATCGACGACGGCGACGTGATCAAGATCGCCGACGGGCGCCACCCCGTGGTCGAGCGCAATCCAAGGGCGGAGGCTTTCGTGCCCAATGACAGCCGCCTCAACCGCACGGATCGCATGATCACGGTGATCACGGGGCCCAACATGGCGGGCAAGTCGACGTACATTCGACAGACGGCACTGATCGTCCTGCTGGCGCAGATCGGTTCCTTCGTGCCCGCCTCCGAAGCCAAGGTCGGCATCGTCGACCGCATCTTCACCCGCATCGGCTCAGCCGACGACATTGGGCGCAATGCCTCGACTTTCATGGTCGAGATGATCGAGATCGCCAACATCCTCAACAATGCAACGGCCCGATCGCTGGTCGTGCTGGACGAAGTCGGGCGCGGCACGAGCACCTTCGATGGCCTTGCGCTCGCCTGGGCGATCGTCGAGCATCTGCACGAGGCCATCCGCGCCCGCACGCTGTTCGCGACGCACTACCATCAGCTGACCGACCTCGAAAGCCGGCTGAAGGGCGTCTGCAACATGAATGTCGCCGTCCGCGAGTGGAATGACGAGATCGTGTTTTTGCACAAGATGGTCGATGGCGGAACCGATCGCTCCTACGGCATTCATGTCGCGCGTCTGGCGGGCGTTCCGCGCGAGCTGCTCGAACGCGCCCGGCGCATCTTGGCCGACATCGAGGAGGGGTCCGAAGGTCTCGCTCCCCGCATCGCGAACCAGGGCAAGCCCAAGGATCTGTTGCAGCCCCAGCAACTGGGTCTGTTCGAGACCAGCGACTCGCGCCTCGCCAAGGAACTCGCCAAGGTCGACATCGATCGCACGACGCCGATCGAGGCCCTGCTGCTGCTGCGAAAGCTCAAGCAGCTGCGCTAGTTCGCCCGCGGCTGGCGTTGCGCGGGCGGCCGTGCCCGCGATTTCCTCCCGGCCGGGAGTGGCGTAGAATCGAAGAGCCTTGGCCCGCGCAGCCCCCAGTGATTCGCCCGCGAGGCATGCCGACGCGCGACGAGCCTTCATCGTCGTCGGCCTGCTGGCGCTGGTCGTCCGGGCTCTGGTGGTCGGACTGCATCTGGACGATCTCGCCTGGGGTGCGGACGGGATCGGCCTTGGAGCCGAGCTGGGCAGCATTGCGCACAACATCGTCGAAGGACGCGGATTTTCCTCGCCCTTCGGCCCAGGTTCCGAACCCACGGCGTGGATTGCACCCGCCGTGCCTTGGCTGTGGGCCCTCTTCTTCCAGGTTTTCGGGGCCTTCACGCAGGCCTCCCTGATCGCGGTGCTGAGCTTCCAGGTGCTTTCCGGCGCGCTGGCCTGCGCGGTGCTGGCGCACATTGCCCGGCGTCTCATCGAACGCATCCCCGGCGCACCGGCGCACTCCTCCGCTCTGTGCGCAGGCGTGTTGATCTTCTGGCCGGAATCCCTCGAGCAAATCACCAAGAGCCTGTGGTACTTCCCGCTGCAGGAGCTGGTGCTGGCCTGGATGTTCCTCGAAGGGCTGCGCTGGCTGGATCAGCCCGTGCCGAGGCATGCGTTTCGTCTGAGCTTTACCGCCGGAATGCTGGCGCTGGTCCACCCGGGAGGACTGCCGTTCTTCGGGGTCCTGCTGCTGATCCCGCTGCTGAAGCGCGAGACGCGCATCGCGGTTCCCGTGGCGGCAGGCGGTCTGTGCCTGTTGATCATGCTGCCGTGGATGCTGCGCAACCTGACGGTGATGCACGCCTGGATTCCCGTGCGTTCGAACTTCGGAGTGGAGCTGCTGCAGGGCAATGGGCCGCGCGCCGCCCTGATCCAGCAACGCGATTCGCAGCATCCGGCGGTCGATCCGGTGGAGCGCGAGCGCTATCTGCGCCTCGGTGAGATCGAGTACATGCGGCTGGCGCAGGAGGAGGCGCTGGCCTGTATCCGTGCTGATCTCGGCCGTTTCGCCCTACTGAGCGCCGATCGGGTGCAGCTGTACTGGCTGGGTGATGTGCTCGAGCGCTGGCCCTGGACCCCCCGGCCGCCCTGGTGGGAAAACGGGTTCTCGGCCATTTTCATGCGCAGCCTGCGGATCGCGTGCATGTGGGCGCCGGCCTTGTTGCTGCTGTGGGCCCTGATTTCGGGCGCCTGGCGCGCCGTGCCGTCAGCCGGTCCACTTCTGGCGCTGATCGTCCTGCTGCCGCTGCCTTACTACTTCACGCATGTGCAGATGGCCTACTCCTACGCCATCCGCCCTTATGTGATCCTGCTCGTCCTGCTGGCCCTGATCGCCAGCGCGGCCCGCCGACGAGGCAGGCCGCCGCAAGCGACGCTCGCTACGCCGTGAGCACTTCGACTCCGTCGGGGCCCAGATACAGCGAGTGCTCGTACTGCGCGACCATCACGCCCTCATCCTCCACGAGCGGGGGATAGCGCATCAGACTGCCCTGCCGAGCGAGCTTGGTGATCGTATCCTCGACGAGCGCGCGATCGAGGTGAGTGAAGTAACGCCTTGCGATCGGCAGACCGCGCCAGGCTTCGATCGCCTTCAGGACATCCCGATCGAGTCCCTTGGCCTTCATCGGCGGGCGCACCATCATGAAGACCTCGGCCTTGCCCGCTTCGCGGATGTAGCCCTTGCCCGTGCTCGCGAAGGGCTCGATCGCGAACACCATCCCCTTCTTGAGCGTGCCGGTGCCTCGTTCGGCGTAATTGGGGATCTGGGGTGCGCAGTGCACCTTCCAGCGTCCGAGTCCGTGCCCCGTGAGGTTGCGAACCGGCTGGTAGCCGGCCTTGAGGATCGTGCGCTCGATCGCGCCGCCCACATCCCCGACCGGCACCCCCTCACCCACCGTGGCGATGGCCGCGGCGAGGGCGTTCTTTGCCGACTCGATCAGCGGAGTCCAGCGCTTGTCACCGGACAGATCGACGGTGGCCGCAGTGTCGGCAACGTAGCCGTCCACGTGCACGCCGATGTCGACCTTGACGCAATCGCCCTCCTGATAGGACTGCTCGTCCTCGGGCGCCGAGCAGTAGTGCGCTGCGACCGAGTTCCGCGAGGACTGGGCGGGGAAGCCCGGCTGACCGCCCCGCTCCCGGATCATGGACTCGACCGTCTCCAGCACATGGCGGATGCGCACACCCGGCTGGATGTTCACTTTGGCCCATTCCCGGCACTCCGAGGCGATGCGTCCGGCCTTCCTCCAGCTTTCCAGTGCTTGTTGATCCACGCGAAAGAGCATAAAGGAGAGCCTTCCGGCCGACAAAGAACCATGCTGCGGAACTTCTCCCCACTCCTCTCGACCGCGTGCCTGTGCGCGCTGCTGGGTGCTTGCCGCACGCAAACGGTTCGGGAAAGCCCTCACCTCGGGCCGGGCAGGGCGGCGGAGCTCCAGCCCGTCGCCAGCTCCGCGGTGCGGGCCTTTGAACTGCGCGTCGACGGGGAGGTGCGCGGTTCGCTGGTGCGCTACGAGGAACAGGGCCAAGCCGCGCGCTCCTTCTTCACGGTGCGCAACGCGCAGGGTCAGGCCGTCGGCATGATCGATGCCGCCGGTCGGGCCTACCGATACCGTCCCCACCAGCGCGAAGCGGAATGGCTCGGTACGGGCACGGTGCTAGAGGGTGCGCGCCGCATCCTCGGCGTCGAGAGCGGTGCCGAGCTGGTCGAGGTCGCACTGGCTGCGGGCCCGCGCTGAGAAACTCGCGAGACATTTCCCTTCCTGCCTGAGAGATTCCGTCACCCGAAGTGTTCCCCCACCTCGGGAGCACCGCACAAACGCACATGAGCACCGATTCCAAGGATGATCTCGACGCAGAGCACGGCCCACTGACGCTGGAGGACCTCCACGGGGAGCCGCGCATACGCGCTTGGATCCGCGGGGTACCGCTCGATCCGTCCGCGCATCGACAGGTGCGCAGCGCGGCCGCTCTCCCGTTCATCTACCGCTGGATCGCACTGATGCCCGACGTGCATGTCGGCATGGGCGCCACCGTCGGCTCCGTCATCCCCACCAAGGGCGCGATCATCCCCGCCGCCGTGGGCGTCGACATCGGCTGCGGCATGATGGCCCAGGAAACCACGCTGCGCGCCGAGCAATTGCCCGATGATCTCAAGCCGATCCGACTGCAGATCGAAGCGGCCGTTCCGCACGGCGATCTCGGTAGCCCCAGGCACGGGCACGAGAAGGGCGGCTGGAAGAACCCCGATGAACGCGCGCGGCAGGCCTGGCGTCAACTCGCCGCCGTCCATGATCGCATCGCACAGAAGCACGCCGCCGCGCTCAGCGGCACGCGCCCGCTCCAGCAGCTCGGCACCCTCGGTGGAGGCAACCACTTCATCGAGCTGTGCCTGGACGAACGCGGTGTGGTCTGGGTCATGCTGCACTCGGGCTCGCGCGGCGTCGGCAACCGTCTCGGACAGTACTTCATCCAGCTCGCACGCGAGGACATGCAGCGCCACGAGATCAACCTGCCAGACCGCGATCTGGCGTACTTCAACGAGGGATCAGGGCACTTCGAGGACTATTTCGAGGCCGTCGACTGGGCGCAGAACTACGCCCGGCTCAACCGCGAGCTGATGATGGCGCGCATTCTGCGCGTGCTGACCTTGGAGGCCGGACTGCCGACCTTCGAGCTCGGCGCGCAGGCCGTCAACTGCCACCACAACTACGTGGCGCGCGAGGAGCACTTCGGCGAGCGCATCCTCGTGACGCGCAAGGGCGCCGTCCGCGCCGGCGCGGGCGAGCTGGGCATCATCCCCGGTTCGATGGGCGCACGCTCGTTCATCGTGCGCGGCAAGGGCAATGCGGAAGCCTTCCACTCGTGCTCGCACGGTGCCGGCCGGGTGATGAGCCGCGGCGAAGCCAAGCAGCGCTTCACGGTGGAGGAACACGCGGAAGCGACCGCGGGCGTCGAATGCCGCAAGGACGCGGGGGTGCTCGACGAGACACCGCGCGCGTACAAGGACATCGACGCCGTGATGGCGGCGCAGCGCGACCTCGTCGCGATCGTGCACACGCTCAAGCAGGTCGTCTGCGTCAAGGGCTAGCGGCTCGACGCTGCGCGGCTACTTTTCCCCAGGCGAGGACTCAAGCACAAAGCGATCCAGCCAGCTCTTCACCTCGCGGTACCACAGCAGGGAGTTGTTCGGCTTGAGGATCCAGTGGTTCTCGTCCGGGAAGTACACCAGGCGCGTCGGCACGCCGCGCTGGATCAGCGCGTGGTACAGCTCCAGTCCGTGGTTGACCGGCACGCGGTAGTCCTTCTGTCCGTGCAGCACGAGCGTGGGCGTACGGAAGTTGGCCGCGCCAAAGTGCGGCGAGCCCTTGGCGATGACCTTGGACTGGTTCTCGGTCCAGAAACCACCGAAGCGGCCCACTTCTGTGGCGTAGTCGGCTCCGACCTGCGTGTACCAGTTGTAAACCGCCGCGTGCGCGATCAACGCGCGGAAGGGATGCTCGCGACCCAGCAGAATCGTCGTGAGATAACCGCCGTAGCTGCCTCCGCCGGCTGCCATGCGCTCGCTGTCGATCCAGGGCTGCTGCGAGAACCACTTGGCCGCGCCGAGCACATCCTGATAGGGCAACTCGTCCTGCTGCGGGTTGATGGAGTCAGTGAACTCCTGACCGAATCCGCTGGAGCCGTGGAAGTTCGGCCAGCCCGTGACGAAGCCCCACGAGCCGAAGACCTGCGCGTTCCAGCGGAACTGCATGCCGTTGGTGATCGCGTTGTGCGGACCGCCATGGATCAGGAGGAAGAGCGGATGCTTCTTCGACTTGTCGAAGCCGGGCGGGTAGTTGACCCACATCTGGATCGGACGGCCGCCTGCGCCGGGATAGGTGACGCTCTCGAAGGTGCCAAGACTGCTGCCCGCGAGCAGCGCATCGTTGACCTTCGTCAGTCGGGTTGCGGCTCCCGAGCCGCTGTCGATGCGCACGAGCGTCGGCGGCTCGAGGAAGCTCTGGCGCAGGCCGACCAGCGTTCCGCTGCTCTGGGAGAGGGCAAGGCTGGAGAAGCTCGACTCAGCGGTGACCGCGCGCGGGGCACCATCGACAAGCAGTTGGTAGACACGCACGGTGCCCGCATCATCGATCGCACCGAAGAGGCTCTTGGAATCGCCGGCCCAGACCAGCCCATCGGCGCTGCGATCCCAGTCCGGCGCCACCGTGGTGCGCGCGTCGCTGGCGCGATCGATCAGCGTCAGCTTACGCGTGTCGGCGTAGAAACGGAGCGTCTTTTGGCGCAGAAAGGCCAGAGATCGGCCATCCGGGCTGTAGAGCGGCGACGTGTCCGAAGCCGGGTTGTCGCTGGTCCGGTTGCGTGCTTCCTTGGAACCGATGGCGAGCGTATAGACATCGATGTTCGTGTCGTTCGCCGCAGGATTGGAGTCGGCAGTGAAGGCAAGTTCGCCGCCGTCCGGGGCAATGTCGTAGAGCGCGCTTTCGAGCGGGACCGAGCGGCGCGGAAGCTCAAGTCCGGTGCCAAGCGTCAGCGGCTGGGGCGTCGAACCGTCGGCATCGGTGAAGAAGATGTGCAGCTGGCGATCGTCGACGAAGACATCCCAGGCCGTGACGATGTTGTTTTCAAAGACCTGTGCTTTGCTCTTGGCGTCTTCGCGCTCCTGCAGGCGCTTGCCCTGAGCCTCGAAGGTCTCGAGATCGGCCCACACGCGTGAGAGGAAGGCGATGCGACGTCCATCCGGGAACCACTTGGGTTGCGCCACGCCCGTGGGCACGCTGGTGAGCCTGCGCGCCTCGCCTCCCGCAAGCTCCATCAGATAGAGCTGCGAAGCCTTGTCGCCATCGCGCTGCGCCACGAAGAGCAGACGCGTCCCATCGGGGCTGATCAGGGGCGAGCTTTCGCTGGCCGGGTGGCTGGTGAGCTGGCGGGTCTGACTGCCATCGGTACGCACCAGCCAGAGGTCGGCGATGCTCTTGTCCGCCGCCATGTCCGAGCGCGCGATCGGCACGACGGCGAAGGAACCATCGGGCGCAAGGCTCGGGGCGCCGACGCGCTGAAGCTCCCAGGCGCGCTCGGCGCTGAAGGGTTTCTGTTCCTGCACGAGCAGGCTGGTGAGCGCGGCGGCAGGGCTCGCGGGGGCGGGAACCGAGAGAAACGCAATCAAGTGCGGCAGCATGGGTCGAGAGGGCGGGGGTTTTGGTGTCGGGGAGCGCGGGCGGGGGCGGGCGATTCCCATGGATGAAACCAAGCCTAGGGCCTCCGGTCCAATGCGTCCGACACGATTTTTTCCGGTCCAAACGCAACCGTCCCGCCCGCCGGCTGCGGACAACGGCAGCCAGAGAGCAGGAAACCCTAAACCTCCTCCGCGTGGCCTCCGATGAGGTCCCCAACGGCTCCCCGGATGGGCGCCGGAACTCCTCCGCAAGCAATCCCCCCCTATCCGAGAACATCGCTGTCATGATCAAGCTGGAAGCAGGCGAGCGCATCGGCGCCTATCGCGTGGTCGAGTTCCTCGCCCGCGGCGGCTTCTTCCTCGTCTACCTTGCCGAGGACAGCGCCGGTGACCGGGTGGCCCTGAAGATCGGCGACATCGCCGGCGGAGGGCGCTATGTCACGCGCTTCCTCGAGATCACCAACCAGCGCCGGCCCGAGGGCATTTCCCCCGACGAAACTCCGGCTGAAGCGATCTTCTTCCGCAAGGACGGGGTGCGCATCGACTTCCTCGACGTGCATGAAATCGACGATCTCCTGCGGGCGGAAGTGGAACTGCTGAAGAGCGTCAAGAGCCCGAATCTGGTGAGCGTGCGGGACTGCTTCCTGCATGAGGGACGCCCGGTTGCGGCCTACGAGTACATCCGCGGCAAGACGCTGCGCGAGAAAATCCGCGCGCTCGAGGGCATCCGACTCAACTGGTTCCTGACCATCGTGCGCACACTGCAGAAGACGCAGCGCTCGCGCACGCTCGCCTATCACGGCGACCTCAAGCCCGAGAACATCCTCATCAAGCCTTCGGGATCGGTCGTGATGATCGACCCGGGGCTCCGTCAAGACGAGCGCGGCGTCATCACCACCACGCCCCACTACAACCCGCTGCTGCTGCGCGACAGCAAGGCCGACGTGATGGCGATCGGCGTGATGCTGTACGAGATTCTCACGGGCGTGCTGCCCTTCGACGAAGTGCCCTGGCAGTACGCCGGTCGCGAGCAGGGAGGCGAAGTGGAGCGTATGAGCCTCTCCTACTTCCTGTCCTATCCGCCGCCGAAGGCGCTCAACCCGAACACGCCGGAGCCGCTGGCGAAGATCGTGTACCGCTGCCTCACCGTTCAGGACTACGGTCTGGCCGAGCTGGAGCGCGACCTCGTCGACTTCCTGCGCAAGGAATAGGGCCCGAGTGGTCCTGCCCCGCCGCCGGCGGGCGCGAAGGCCGCGGACGCGTTCCGCGGCCTTGCTTTTTTTCATGCGGCCTTCGGGGATACGGCTCCCCCTCCGGGGACTTCCAAGGACCTCGGCTGCGGCCCGCCCTGGATTCAGAGGGAATCGGAGGCCCGGGTGGCCCTGGGGTTCTAGGTCCCTGACCGATGAGACTTCAGGTCGCCAGAAGTCCACGCTCGGGGTGCCGTACCGCTGTCAGGGCTTCAGGCTGCGTTCGTTGAGCCCCTCTTCGAGCTCCAGCACCAGGTCCATCCGCTCGCCGCTCTCGAATCGCACCACGATCTCGGCGCGCATCGGCGGTAGGGAATCGACGAGCAGCAGGCCGCCCTCGAAGCTGCCTTCCAGACGCAGCGGTTCACCGAGGAATCCGATCGGCAGCGCCTGACGCGGGCGCCCCACGATGCTGTAGCTGCCGCCGGCCGGGCTGCTGCCGTCCGTGCGAGTGCAGTGCAGCACCAGGCGCGCATGCGGCCGTGCGGACTCCTCCAGCGCGGGCGGCGGCCCGCTGCTGACCGCGTAGAACATCAATGCGGCCGGAAAAACGAAAAACACCGCCAACGCAAGCAGGACGCGTCGGCGGTGTCCCATGCGACTGAGCAGATCAGACGCCGACGCGCTTCTTGCCAGCTGCGAGGCGCTCGCGCGCGAGGCGCAGCGCCGCCTCGTGCGTGCTGACGTTGTCGCGCCGGGCGATTTCGAACACCTTCTTCAGGTTGGAGTAGATGTTATCGATCTTCTTCAGCGAGGTGGCCTCGTTGTAGCCGCCGGGCAGCAGTTCCACGGAGACGTTGATGATGCCGCCGGCGTTGATCACAAAATCAGGGGCGTAGAGGATGCCGCGCTTCTTGAGTTCGTCGCCGTGGCGCAGCTCGAGCAGCTGGTTGTTGGCGGCACCGCCGATCGCCTTGCAGCGCAGCTTGGGCAGCGTCTGGTCGTTGAGCGTCGCCCCGCGCGCGCACGGAGCGTAGATGTCGCACTCGACCTCGAGGTGGCGGGCGTCCGCGATCTTGCCGAAGCCGTACTTCGCGGCGAGTTCGTCGACGCGTGCCTCGTTGATGTCGCAGATCGTGACCTTGGCGCCCTGCTCCTTGAGCAGCACGGCGAGGCGGCCCCCCACGGCGCCCACTCCTTGGATCAGAGCATGCTTGCCCGCGAAGGAGTTGGTCTTGAAGCCCTCTTCGAGCACCGCGCGCAGTCCCACGAGCACGCCCTGCGCCGTGTACGGGCTGGGGTTGCCGGAGGAGCCGACCTCGCGCGAGAGGCCAGTCACCCAGCGAGTCTCCGTCTTGACGGTCTCTAGGTCGGAGATGCCGATGTTCATGTCCTCGGCGGTGATGTACTTGCCGCCCAGGCTGTCGACGAAGCGCCCCATCGCCTTGAGCAGGGCGGGCGTCTTGAGCTTGGGGTCGCCGATGATGACCGACTTGCCGCCGCCCAGCCCGGTCTCGGCGCAAGCCGACTTGTAGGTCATGCCCTCGGATAGGCGCAGGACGTCGAACAGCGCCTCGTCCTCCGAGGTGTAGGGCAGCATGCGCATGCCGCCCAGCGCGGGACCCAAGGTGGTGTCGTGCACGGCAATCAGCGCGTGCAGACCCGATGCCTGGTCACGGCAGCGGACGACCTTCTCGTAGCCTTGGCATTGAAGCGTGGTGATTTCCATCGCGGTACGACTTGCCTTCAGAACGTTGTCTTCAGAACGACCCTGGGGGGGCGGGACTGGAAAGGGCTCCCGGGAGGATTTCCCGGAAAAGGCGCAGCAGTATACGGGCTCCCGTGCCGTCCGTCGAGATGAGGGGGGATTCCTTGCGCCACAGTGGCCCGGGATTGCGAAGATAGCCCGCCCAGCCCCCGCAACATGACCCGCAACACCTCCCCCAGACACCGCGTCCTCGTCCGCTGGCACGCCAGCGGCCCCGATCCCGCGCAGGATTGTCTGCTGCGCGTGGAAGCTGGCGAGCTGCCCGGCGAGCAGCACATGCTGCTGACAGTGCGCCCTCCCGACTCGGAGTGGAGCGATGCGCACTTTCGCGAGCGAGTGGCGCGCGAATACGGCTGCACGGAAGCGGAACTTGCCGAGGCCTGCAGCCCGCAGGAGGCCTGGGAGCAGCTCGAGCGCTTCTGCTTCGGCGCCGAGGTGATCGTCGCGGACACGGAGAGCTTCCTGACCTGGCGCGGACATTTCGGCGGCCCCGAGCATGGCCGTGTGCTGTCGCTGAGCGAACTGGCCGCGCTGTTCCTGCCCGGACGCTGGGCGGCGCGCCCGGAGGAGCTGATTCCCAACCTCTGTTCCGAGCCCTGCGTGCTGGGGACGCTCGGGTGGCAGGTGGGCCATGTGGGACTGGCGCTCAAGGAACTGCTGCAGCGGGTGAGTGCGCTCGATCCGGAGGCGCTGCTCATCGGCGTACAGGCACTCTCGATCGCGGCGGAGGCGCTCGCCGAAGAGGAGCCGGAGCTGGCACGCACGCTGGAGTCGGCGATGACGCTGCTGCAAGAAGCACCCGAACTGGAGCTGGGACTTCCGCGCATCTTGCCCAAGCGGCTCGACAAGACCGATCGTCACGAGAGTCTGACGGACCTGCTCGCAGGCGTTCGCACGCGCGGTGAAGCCGACGGCGAACGCTGGCGCGAACTCGAACCGCTGCCGCCGACGCGCGAGGACGCGACGCTGGATTTCCCCGAGGAAGACATGCTGCGTCTCGATCGCATCTTCGAGCAGCACCTGCCGCGTGGCTTCGCGGGTTCGGGTGGCAGCGGCTACCGGGCCGGCCAGCATCAGGTGGCGCGCGAGGTCGCGCGCACGCTGGCCTCGGAGGAACTGCTGCTGGTGCATGCGCCCACCGGAACCGGCAAGACCCTCGCCTACCTCGTGCCGATGATCCTCTGGGCCCGCCGACATGAGCTCCGCACGGCGGTGGCAACATTCACTCGGGCGCTGCAGGAGCAGGCTTTCGACCGCGAAGTGCCGCGGGCGCTCGCCGCGCTTGCGATGGAGGGCGCTGGCGGCGGAGTGCGCGTTTCCCTGCTCAAGGGGCGCGAAAACTACTGCTGCTGGCGCGCGCTCAAGCTGGCTCTGCCGCAGGAGCGCGACGATGGCGCGAGCTGGCTGGCCTGGGCGCACATGGCCATGTTCGCGCTGATCGATCCCGAGGCGGATCTCGATCGGCTGCCTCTGCGTCTGCCCCTGCGCGCCGAATCGGCGACACGTCTGATGAATGCGGCCCACGAACTGCGCCGCAACGCGCGCGCCCAGACCTCCTGCTGCAGACATGCGGAAGACCGGCACACCTGCGGCGCGGAGCTGGCGCGCCTGCGCGCCGAGCGCAGCCATGTCGTGATCGTGAATCAGGCCTTCACGCTGGCGCGGCCCGAGTTCTTCCGCACCTTGGTGTTCGACGAGTGCGAACACTTGCACGATCAAGCGCACAGCATCTGGTCGCGCAGCCTGGGCCTTTCCGCGCTGAAGAACACGCTGGCGCGCATTGGACAGCCCGACAAATCAGGTGCGCGCGGGCCTCTGGATCGAGCGCGTCGGTTCCTTGTCGAAGGCACGCCCAGCCACGAAATGCTGGAGCGGACCGAGTCCACGCTGCTCGCGACGCGCTCGTCGATCGAGTACCTGCGAGCCGAAGCCGAGTTGTTTCTGGCCTGGCGCGAGGAGGAGGAGCGGACGAGCCACAAGCCCGAGGCTCACGCGCTGCTGCAGAATTTCCTGCTCCGCGACGACAGCCGTGGCATGCTGCAGGCACGCATCGAACTGGGCACCAAGCTCTCCGAGTTGGAGTCGGACCTGGCTGAACTGACCGCGCGCCTGGCACCGATGCCGATGAGGCAGGCGGATATCGTGCGCCGCGGACTCGAGCTCTCGCGGGCCGATCTGATCGATGCGCGGGGATCTCTGGAGGCCTGGATGCCGCTGGAGGAAGGCCTGCCCGTGTTCATTCCGCGGGTTTTCTACGACGTCGAGCGCGATCCGCGCGGTTACGAGCTCCAACTCGCCTCGCGAGTGCTCCTGCCTCAGGAGTTCCTCGGACGCACCTACTATCCGCTCCTGCGCAGCGCGGCCTTCGTGTCCGCGACGACCTGGCTCAACGGCGGCTTCGAGTCGGCACTGTCCTACCTGGGCCTGGAGCGTGCCGCACGGCCGGCAGAAGAAGAGGAGCGTCCGCCCGTGCGCGTGCGCTCGATGCGGGCGCCTGATCCTTTTGACTACAGCCGCGTGCTGGTCTGCATCCCGCGCGACGCCCCCAGCCCCAAGGCCCATGACAAGCAGCGTTTTCTGGCCTATGTGCGGCGCTTCATCGCCCATCTCGGCGAGCGCACGCGCGGCAGGATGCTGGTGCTGTTCACCAACGCCGCCGACGCAAGGCAGGTGGGCGAAGAGCTGAAGGGCTTCTTCCGGGCGCGCAAGATCCCGCTGTGGTACCAGAACCAGGAGGGCACGGTGAAGGAAGAGCTCTCGGAGCTGTTCCGCTCCCGCGTCGATTCGATCCTGCTCGGCGTCGACACCTTCTGGTACGGAGCGGACTTCCCCGGCGAAACGCTGGAGTATCTGGTGATCGTGAAGCTGCCCTACGGAGTCCCGGATCGCTACCACGAGGCGCAGTGCGCGGCGCTGGGAACAGGCGCTCAGCGCAAGCAGATCTACATGCCCCGCGCGCTGGCGAAATTCCGGCAGGGTTTCGGACGGCTGATGCGGCGCGAGAGCGATCGCGGCTGCGTTTTCATTCTGGATGGCCGCGTGCTGGAGGCTCAGCACCGCGTCTTTCTGCGCGAGCTGCCAATCGAGAACTCACTCGAACAGCTGCGCGAGGCGCAAGCGTCCACGCCCCGCGCCCGGCTGGTGCGGGGCGACACCGAGTTGTGCATCCGCGAGGCACTGACGCACATGGGGCGTCTTGAGGAAGTGAAAAACCGCGGACTGAGTTGGACATTCGAGACGCGCAGCGAGCATTCTGGGCGCGAGCCGTCATGAGCGATCACGAGTGGGTGGAAGTGCGGGTGCTGGTGCCGCAGGGCTGGGAAGAGCTGGTCGCCGAGGCGCTCGCGCTGGGGCCCTGCACCTCGGTCGCGTTCGGACGCTCCTCGCTGGCGAGCGACCCCTTGCCTGAAGGCATGGAATGCGTGCGCACCTTCATTCATGTGCGTGAAGACACGCCCGAGCTGCGCGAGCGGATCGCACAGGCTCTGGCCGGGCTGGCCCGCGACACCGGCGCGGAGGAGCTGGCTGCGCTCAGCCCGGAGTTCAAGGAGCTGCCGCGCGAGGACTACGCGCGCTCCTGGATGAAGGTCTGGAAGCCCTTCAGGGTCGGCCGCCTCGCGGTCGTGTCCCCATGGAAGCGGAGCCATCCGCGCGTGGACGACATCCTGATGGAACTCGAGCCGGGAGCGGCCTTCGGTTCCGGCCGTCATGCGACCACGCGCACTTGCCTCAGGCTGCTGCAGGAACGCGTGCTGCCCGGTCAGCGCATTTTGGACGCCGGCTCCGGTTCGGGCATCCTCGCCGTTGCGGCGGTGCTGTTCGGTGCGCGTGAGGCGATCGGCTTTGACATCGATCCGAACGCGGGGCCGTACGCCGAGAAGCTGGCGACGGTCAACGGTGCTGCCGGACGCGCCCGCTTTCTGACCGCGGATTTTGAGTGCGTGCCGCCACTGGGCCTGTTCGACGGCCTGTTTGCCAACATCTACTCCGATGTGGTGCAGGAGCAGGTCGGCACGCTGCGCGACGCCCTACGGCCCGGAGGCTGGTTTCTCTTCAGCGGCTGTCCCGCCCATCATGCGCAGGCGACGCTGGATGTGATCCGCGCCAGCGGCCTCAGGGTCGAGGAACAGCGCCATCGTGGACGCTGGCACACCTTCGCAGGCATCCGCTAGGCTCGCCGCTTCCCGTGCGGATCCTGTTTCTCTCCCAGCGCGTCCCCTACCCGCCCAACCGCGGCGACAAGATCACCACTTGGCGCCTGATCGAGCGCATGCGGCGGCAGCATGAGGTGCGCTGCGTGGCATTCTCCCATGGTGAAGCGGACGATGAGGGTGCCGCTGCGCTGCGCGAGATGGGGATCGCGCTGCGAACGGTGCCCTACCATGACCGCGCGGCCAAGCTGCGCTCCCTGCCCCTGCTGCTCGGCTCAAGGCCGCTGACTCTGGGGGTTTACGGCTCGCGGGAACTGCAGACGATCGTCGACGAGGAGATCAAGGGCTGCGCCCTCGCCTACGCCTATTCCTCCTCGATGGGCGCCTTCCTCGAGCCGCACTCCGGCACCAGGCGCGTGATGCACTTCGGCGAGCTCGACAGCGACAAGTGGCGCCAGTATTCGGAGCGCACAAAGCCGCCGATGTCATGGGTCTACGCCCGCGAAGCACGCACGCTTCTTGAGTTCGAACGCCGCATCGCGGGCGCCTTCGACGAGAACGTGGTCTGCACGGAGCTTGAGCGGCGCGTATTCCAAGCCGCGATTCCGGGTGCGCCCTGCATGGTGCTGCAGAACGGGGTCGATCTTGAGTACTTCCATCCGCGCCACAACCAGCCGCGGACCGCTCAGCTAGCCTTCACCGGCGTGATGAACTACCACCCCAACGCCGAGGGCTGCATCTGGTTCGTGGAGGAAATCCTGCCGCGCATCCGGGCCCGACACCCTGAGGCGCGCTTCGCGATCATCGGCGCGCATCCGACGGCAGCTGTTCGCGCACTCGCCCGCGTGCCCGGCGTCGAGGTCACGGGCTTCGTGCAGGACACCCGCGAGCACCTGCGCAGAGCCAGTATCTCCGTCGCGCCGCTGCGCATCGCCCGCGGCATCCAGAACAAGGTGCTGGAAGCGATGGCCATGGGCCTGCCGGTCGTGGGCACCACCTCGGCCACACAGGGAGTCGGCGCGCGAGATGCTGAGCACTACTTCGTGCGCGATGACGAGCAGTCCTTCGCCGATGCGGTGGTCGCGCTGCTCGACGATGCCGGGCTGCGCTCGACCACCGCGCGGGCCGGGCGGCTCTTCGTCGAGCGACACTACGACTGGGAGCGTGTTTTCGAGCCGCTGGACGGACTGCTAGCCCGGCTTCTTCGCCTGTGAGGCCTTGAGGAACTCCTCGAAGGCCTTCTGCAGCGCCTCGGGTGTTTCGTAGCCCAGCTGCTTCCACGCTTCCTTGCGCTGCTTCGCCGTGTAAGCCCGGCGCATGTAGTCGATGAACTTCGCGCGGCCCTCAGGGCCTTGCGCGTGGATGAAGAAATAGCTCAGCGCGCCCGCCTGATCGTAGAACACCGCCGTGGGCGTGTAGCGTCGACCCTGCAGGGTGTTGCGCAGCTTGATCTCGACGCCTTCCTCGATCTTCGTCAGGGACTGGAAGCCGTTGTTGTCCATGTCGAGGATCTTGGCGGCTGGGAACAGCTCGCCCAGACCCGAGAGCACGGCGGCGGCGTCCAGCGATTCGACGGTGGGATCGTCGAAGCCCGGGCCGTGACGCTCGAATTCGAGCACCTGATCCTCGACGAAGCGCGCGATGCCCTCGATCACCCAGAAGCCCGGCGCATCGGCGCGCGATCGGGACTGGCCGCCGGGCATGGGGCTCCAGACCTGATCGAGATAGTGGTGGGTCAGCTCGTGCGCGACCACCGAGAACAGCTGCTGTTCGCGCATGCCGCTGAGCACGCGGTTCTCCTCGGGCACGTAGAAGCGCGACACATTCTCGCCCGGAGAGTAGTAGCCCGCAGTCCAGGACAGCTTCGCGGCTCCCTCCTCGCCGTTTTCGTTGAGGTAGTCCTCGCGATTCCTGTGCAGCCGAACCTGGAGGCGCTCGGAGTCGCGTGCGGCCCGGCGCCCGTGCGGATTGTCGCTGAGCAAGAGTTCGAGAGCCCCGATCGCGAGCTCTCCGTCGCGCAGCACGCCGCTGACGATCTCGCGATCCTGCTCGCGCGAAACCAGCACCAGATTCCGCGAGCGCAGCACGATGGTCCCCGATTCCCAGATCTTGCCTCGGAAACCCTTCCAGATCGCGGCGTCCTTCGCCACGAACTCGCCTTCGGAGGCGAGCAGACTCTCGCTCCAGGCCAGCCACTGTTCCGTAGCTTCCGGCTTGTCCGCCCACGGGAAAGCAGGGTCGATCCATTCGGCAGCGAGCTTCAGGGCGCGCTCGTCCTGCGGGGAGATCTGTAGCGAGAAACCCGCCAGCGCCGACGCCGCGCGCGTCCAGCTGCGTGAGGCGCACCACTCCAGCGCCGCCACGGCACGATCTGCCGAGGCGGTGCGCAAGCCCTTCTCCTCCCCGGCGATGCGCTCGCGCTGGGCTTCCAGATTGCTGGCCGTCGATCGGGTAGTGCCCGCCAGACGGTCATTGAAGCTCTTGAGTTCCGCGGCGCTCGCACCGAGGCGCGTCGATTCCTCGACGATGCGTCGGCATTCGTCGGTCAGCCGCTGACTGCGGTATTTCTCGAACAGGCCGGTCAGTGCCTCGCGGTGCGCGCGAGCGAGCGACGAGCGCCAGGCGAGGAACAGCGGCCATTCGCCGCCCGGCCTGAGATCCGCTTCGCCGCCGGCCTCGACGAGCGCAAAGTCCGCATCGGTGAAGCTGCGCTTTTCCTTGCCGACGATCAGCTTGCCCTCCGCGCCCTCGACGATGTCTCCATCGAGGCGCGTCCCATCGAACAGCACCACCCCGTTGCCCTCTCCCGGCGCGCTGCGCCGGCTCGTGCCGCCGGCGATGGCCGCGCTGGCTGCTTCCCTGGGCGCACCGGAGCCGAACATGCTGAGCTTCTTGCCTTCGACAAAGGCGATGCGCCCGGGACCCAGAGGCAGAGCCGGAAGGTTCTTGGGAACGCTGGAAGAAACCCACAGCACGCGGCGAGTGGTGACGTCCACCGCCCAGTTGCCCAGGTAGAGCACCTGACGCGCTCCGGTGGGCGGGCCTGCTTGCGCGTCTTGGGGGCGCTCGGCGGCATCGATCACGGGATAGTAGCTGCCGTCGAGCTGCTGATGGATCAGCACGCCCTCTTCGCTGAATCCGTACATGCCGCCGCGCACCAGCGCGGGACGGCCGACGATCATGATGCCGCGGGCCTCGCCGTCCTTGACGATCAACCCGTAGGCGGTCTTCGTGAAGCCCTGCAGAGCCTTGGTCCCCACGATGCCCCAGGTCTCGTCGGCGCCGACGCGCATCACGGCCGCCTGGCCGATGTCCTGTTCGATCTTGAGCGGGATGAGCTTCGCGACGTCGATCACGAAGGACGGCTCGGCCTTGCCCTCCTTGCCGCCCTTGACCCACGCATCGATCGGCAGCCGGGATGCCGTGATGAACAGACCCACGTAGTTGGGGTGCGTGGCGGACTGCACATAGCCCAGCTGGTTGCCGACCGGGTCGGCGAGCGTGAGGCCCTTGTAGACGCCGGGCGTCGAGGCGACGACGCGCATGGCGCTGAGATCGACGGCCTGCAGCGTCTTCTGCGACTCCACGAACAGCAAGTTCTTCCACAGCAGCGGCTCGCCGGAATACTTGCCCGGAAGCGAGCGCATCAGCTTGATGTCCTTGCCGCGGTGGCTGAACAGCGAGATCACCTCGCGCTGCACGACCACGACCTGACTTTCCCACGCGCCAAGGAACAACTCCTCCTGCGAGCCGAGCACCGCCTGTCCCAGCGGCGTGCCGTCGATGGCCGACAAGGCCTGGAGCTTGCGGCTCGAGCCCTGGGAGGTGATCACAAAGAGCGTGTCCCCCCACGCGATCGGCTGCAGTGCCATCGCCCCCAGATCCTTGGCCCACAGAAGCTTGGGCTCGGTCAGCAGCGGCTCGGTCTCGCTCGAATTCCAGCGCAGCGCACTCCCGCCCGGCTGGTGCCAATGCGGCGTGCCCGTGGTGACCGTCCAATCCGCCGCCTTCTCCTTGGTGGCCGGTTGGTCCTGAGCGGAGAGCGCGGGGGCGAGCAGGAACAGGGCCAGGGCCAGGTGTCGGAAGGGCTGCATTGCTGTGTCCGGTCAGAATAGCTCTCCCCGCGAGCTTTCGGACCCGGCACCGTCCGGAAGGGTGGATGGATCACCAATCCGCTCCCAAACCCCTGCCTTGGTGGGCATGGATGCTGGTCGGAGCAGCCTTCAGCGCCTTGCTGTGGGGCTGCGCCAGCCTCTTGCCACCCCGCAACGACGAGCCGCTCCCGCTGCGTTGGGCGCGGCTTGCCGCGCTGCACCCCATCCGAACCGCTCTGGGGGCGGGCTGTCTGGCGCTGGGCCTGTTGGGAGCTTCTGCGCTAGGAAGAAAGCCCCCAACAGGTTAGAATCGCCACCCACCCTTACCCTGGGCCCTTCTGGGCGCAGGGCCACCCTGATTAGGAGTATCCTCTTTTGGCCGCACCGACCATTCAACCGCTGGAGGCACCCCTCCCGGTTCTGCCCGATTCCCCGCTGATTTTTGGCCCGAAGAAGCTCGACCGTCTGGGTCTCACCATGGCGGTAGATCTCGGCGGAGAGGACGTGGTCCTGTCGGTTTCGCGCGACACCCGCATGCCGCGCGCCTCGGTGGTGGTCACGACGGCCGCCCGCTACATCATCCGGACGGCCAAAATGGGCGAGAAGCTGGAGACCTTGGCGATCCGCGGATCGGTCAATGACCCCACTTTGCACCCCGAGTTCCGTGCAATTACGAGCAATTTGCGCGACCTGCGCAACAAGTGGTTCTCCAAAGCCAAGCTGATTCTGGTCACGGACAACCCCCATTTCGAGAACTCGGACGTGCGCAGCTGCCTGGGGATCTTCGACCGCGTCATCGTGCGCCTCGAAGCCGGCACCGCCAAGACCTACGCGGCACTTACCGGTAGGAAGACCTCCGATTACACCTCCTTCATGAACCATTTGGCCCCCTCGGAAAAGCTGAGCATCCAGGCTCGCTTCTACAAGGGCGGCGAGGTCGACAACACCACCGAGGCCGAGATCAAGGCCTGGGTCAAGAAGCTCGGCGAGCTGAAGCCGCGCGAGGTCTTCCTGCTCAACCCGGAAGCCAAGCCGACGAACAAGAAGCTCAAGCCTGCCACCAAGGCCCGCGTGAGCGAGATCGGCAAGGATCTGGCTGAGAAGACCGGCATTCCGTCGGTGATCCTCTCCGCGGCCTCCGTGCTGGGCTGAGGCCCGGCTCCCGCGAGATGACGCTCGCGCGCCTCGAGCGAGTCACCAAGAGCTACGGGGAGCATCAGGCCCTGCGCGGGCTGACGCTGGAGGTGCGGCCGGGTGAGGTCTTCGGCCTGCTCGGACGCAACGGCGCCGGCAAGACCACGGCCTTGCGCATCCTGACGGGCTTGCTGACCCCGGACAGCGGTTCGGTGGAGCTCGACGGCGTCGACGTCCTGCGTCAGCCGCTCGAGGCGCGCCGCAAGGTCGCCTTCGTACCCGACGGGGCCCCGCTGTACTCCAACCTGAGCCCCTGGCAGCACCTCGAACTCGTCGGCCGCCTCCACGGACTGGAAGACTCCTGGGTGCGCTCCGAGGGCGAGCGCCTGCTCGGCGCCCTCGATCTCCTCACGCGCAGCCGGGATCCGGTCGGCCAGTTCTCGCGCGGCATGCGCCAGAAGACCGCGCTGGCGCTCGCGATCCTGCCGCGGCCCAAGCTGCTGGTGCTCGATGAGCCGCTCAACGGCCTCGACGCCCCGACCACCGCCATGTTCAAGGAAGTTTTGCGCATGTGGGCCGATCGCCAGGGCGCGGTGATCTACACCTCACACCTGCTCGATGTCGTCGAACGCGTCTGCGACCGCATGATGGTGATCGAAGGCGGCGTGGTCGCCGCCGAGGGCGATCTGGAAGCGCTGCGCCGCAGGGCCGGCAGCGAGGGCAGCCTGGAGGAGCTCTTCCGCGTGCTGACGCATGCGGAGGATCCGCGCGAGCAGGCCCAGCGGCTTTTCGGCTAGCCCTGCCGTCCCGCCGGGAACAGGATCGGCGTGGGCTTCATGTCGTCCCCCACCGCCACCATGGTGACATCCGCTTCCGTGACGTGGACGACCTCGCCGCCTCCGAAGCGGCGCTGAGCCCACACCGAGACATGCACCGTGATCGAGGTGCGGCCGATGCGCGTCTGCTCGGTGAAGAAAGAGACCAGATCTCCGACGAAGACGGGCTGCTTGAACTCGACTTTGTCCATCGAGACCGTCACGACCTTGCTCGGATGGTACTTGTGCGCCTCGATGGCGGCCGCCAAGTCGATCTGCGAGAGGATCACACCGCCGAAGATCGTGCCCAGCGCATTGGTGTCGCGCGGCATCATCAGCTGGCGAACGGAAGGGATCTTGTCCTTGGGGAATGGCAGTTGGCTCATGTGCAGGCGGGCCAGTTCCGCTCGGCCCAGCGGCGCACGCGCGCCTGCAGTTCCTGCGTCCTGGTCACGAAGAAATGGTTGGTGTCCGGAATCTCGTCGGTCTCCAGACCGGCGGGCAGATCGGGGAACTGGTCCTTGAGCTCGGCGAGCGTCCCGAACTCGTCCTTGCCGGCCATCAGGATCAACCCGGGCTGCTCGACGAGCCGGATGAAGGAGCAGTCGTAGGCGCGCACCGGCAGCGCGACGAGCAGCAAGCGCCGGATGCGCGCATCCTTGGGCGCCCATCCGGCCGCCGTGCGCGCGCCGAAGGAGAAGCCGCCCGCGATCTGTTCGATCCCGGGAAACTCGCGTTCCATGTAGTCGAGCGCCGCGCGGAGATCCTGCTCTTCCCCGCCCTTGCCGTCGTGGACACCCGCGCTCTTGCCGACGCCGCGGAAGTTGAAGCGCAGCACGGCGAGGCCGGCCTCCTCCAGTCCGCGCGCGGAGCGAAACACGGCCGTCGTGTTCATGGTCCCGCCGTGCAGCGGGTGAGGGTGGCAGAAGACCGCCGCTGCGCGGGGCTTTGCGCCCTGGGCGGGGCGCCACAGCTTGGCTTCGAGCGGTCCGACAGCTCCGGGAATCATCAGGCTCATGGGGCCCGCGCAGTGTAGTCTCCCCTCCGGCGCATGGGCATGTTCCGCTCCGTAACCGCACTCTTCCGCGCGCAGTGGCAGAACCAGTGGGCGGGCGGGGCCTGGCCCGTGGCTCCCTTGCTGGTTCACGGAGCGATCAGCGCACTGCTCTGCGCGTTGGTTTCCACGCTGCTGGTGCCACAAGCCTACCTCATCTTCGCGCTGGGCCTGTCGGCGGCGCTGTTGTTGCTGGCTCTGATGGGCGACTACGCGCCCTTGTTCGCCGAGGACGAGGCGCTGGAGTGGATCGAAACACAGCCGGTCAGCCAGCTGGAGCGCCGCAGCGCGCGTCTAGCGTTGATGCTGTCGCTCGTCGGCCTGCTGTCCCTGGCCAGTCTGCTGCCGGCCGCGGCGCTGCTGCCGGACGGTGACTGGCGCGGACGCACACAGCTCGTAGGCCTGGGACTCGGCCAGGCGCTGCTGTTGAGCGCAGGAGTGCTGGCGCTGACCAACGGGCTGCAGGGCAAGGCGCGAGCGTTGCTGCTCCTGCTGCAGACTCTGCTGGTTTCGCTGGCCGTCGTGGGACTGATCCTGTCTCCGGGACTGGCAAGGCTCCTACGCGAAACAGCCGGCGATCCGGGCGGTGTGCTCGATGGCTGGGCGCGCTGGCTCACGCCGGTCGCGTTCGTTCGGACTCCCGAGCTGGCCTGGCTGGCGGCGTTGCTGGCGCTTGTGATCGTGATCCTAGTACCCAGCGGCGCTGCGCGCGATTCGACCGGTGCGCGCGGACCACTGGACCTGTTCGTGCAGCCGCTGCGCGGGCTGATTGCACGCCTGTGGGTGCGACGCGCCGAGCGCGCGAGCTATGAGTTCGTCCTCGACGCACTGCCGCGCGAGCGCGAATTCGTGCTGCGCACCTACCCGATGCTCGGGATCCCACTGGCGCTGCTGTATGCAGGGAGCGGGGAAGCTCGCTCCCAGGAGGCGCTGTTGACGCTGCTGCTCTTTGCGCCCCCGGTGTATCTGCCCGTGCTGCTGGTGCATGTCCCCGGTTCAAAGAGCCACGCAGCTCGATGGATTTTCGATTCCAGCCCCTCCGCGATCGCCGACCTGCATCACGGGGCGCGCAAGGCACTGGCCTTGCGCTTCGTTTTGCCGCTGTATGTCCTGCTCGCCGTGATCGCCGCCTGGATGGCCGGCCCGGGATTTGCCCTGAGGGTGGCACCGCTCGCCCTCCTGACCACGCTGCTGTTCCTGAAGCCGCTCTATGCCAAGCTGGTCAGCGACCTGCCCCTGAGCGTGGCTCCCGACCGAATTCTGGCACGCATGGACTGGGCGGGCCTGCTGATGCTGGTCGCCATGTTGCTGGTGGGCATCGCGACAGCAACGCAACTCCTGGTACGGACACCTCTCCATGCGCTGATCGCGCTGGTGATTCTCCTCTTCCTGCTGGCGGCGCAGGAGCGCCGCGGAGACAAATGAAGCATGTGGATGCACGCCCTCTTGCTGCTGATCGCTCAGCAGCCTTCGACGGAACCCGCCGCCTCGATCGAATTGGTGGAGAGCTGGCCTGCCGGCACGACGCTGGATCACGCCGAGGTCCCCGATGCCTGGCAGGTCTGGATCGACATGATCGACGCTGCCCGTCAGCGCATCGACCTGGGACAGTTCTATGCGGTCGATGAAGGTGCTTCGCGGCTCACGAAGGTAATCGAGGCGCTCGAGCGCGCCGGCAAGCGTGGGGTGAAGCTGCGGTTCATGGTCGAGAAGAATTTCCGCGGAGCTTCGGAGGAAACACTCGCGCGCCTCGAGCGCATCGAGAACCTCGAACTGCGTCGGCTGGATTCCAAGGCGGCCTACGGCGGCGGCGTGATGCACGCCAAGTACATGCTCGTCGACGGCGAGCAGTGCTTCCTCGGCAGCCAAAACTTCGATTGGCGTTCGCTCGAGCACATTCAGGAGCTGGGGGTGCGGGTGCGCTCGAGGAGCTTCTGCGCACCCATCCAGCAGCTGTTCGAGGCCGACTGGGCGCGCGCCGCCGATCTTCAGGCGCCGCTCTCCGCCAACTCCACGGCAACACCCGAGGAAACGGCCGTCTTCCGCGGCAAGACCGTGCGTATCCAGGCGCTCGCGAGTCCCGAGCAGCGCGTGGGCTCGGCCCAATGGGATCTGCCGCGGATCCAGGCGGCGATCCGCTCCGCCAAACGCAGCGTCGATGTCCAAGTGATGACCTATCGCATGACCGGCCGCGACAAGCGCTATTTCGAGGAACTCGAGGGCGAGCTCAAGGCGGCGGCGGCGCGCGGAGTGGAGGTGCGGCTGCTCGTCGCGGACTGGTGCAAGCGCAAGGGCACGATCGAAGGGCTGCAGGCAATCGAGCCACTCGACCATCTGGCCGTTCGTATGGTCACGATCCCCCTCGCGGAAAGCGGCTTCATTCCCTACGCGCGCGTCATCCACGCCAAGTACATGGTCGTCGACGGCGAGCATTCGTGGCTCGGGACGAGCAACTGGGAGCGCGACTACTTCCACGAAAGCCGCAACTTCGGCGTGTTCGTCGAGGGCGCGGAATTCAGCAGGGAGCTGCAGCGCTTTTTCGACAGCGGGTGGAGCTCCCCCTACGCGGCGCCCGTCGACCCCAAGGCGAGCTACGAGGCGCCGCGCATCGGCGATTAGGGTTTGCGCTCGTCGAGGTAGGTCTGCATGTCCTCGGGCAGCGGGCTTCTCACCTCCACCTCGGCCTGCGTCGCCGGCGAGCGGAAGCGGATGCGGTGGTTATGCAGCGCATGGCGCTGCAGACCGAGCAATTCCAGATCGCGCGCATCGAGCTTGTCGTCCAGCGCCTTCTCGAACAGCATTTCATCCGGTCCGTAGAGCTTGTCGCCGATCACGGGATGCCCGATCGCTTCCATGTGCACGCGGATCTGGTGCTGGCGTCCGGTGTAGGGCTCGCAGGAGACCAGCGCGCAGCCGCGGTAGCGCTCGATCACGCGCCAGTCGGTGCGCGAAGGCAACCCGTCGGGCACAACCGCCATCTTGAGCTCAATGCGGCTCAGGCGAGCCTGCGCGATCGGCAGATCGACCGTTCCGCCATCGCGATCTGGAACGCCCTGCACGATGGTGAGGTATTCCTTCGCCACTTCGCGGCGCTCGAACTGGCCCATCACGTCGGCGTGCGCGATCGGGTTCTTGCCGATCAGCACGATGCCGCTGGTTTCGCGGTCAAGCCGGTGGCAAAGGCGCGGCGCGCCCCCGCGCTCGAGCTCGAAGCCTTGGCCGTAGCGCTTGTGAACGCGCTGGATCAGCGTGTCGGACAGGTAGCGACCGGAAGGATGCACGGCGAGCAACGCGGGCTTGTCGACGGCGAGGATGCTCTCGTCTTCGTAGAGGATCGCGAGCTCATCGGTGCTCTCCCGCAGCATCGGCAGGCGATACTCCTCCGGAATCCGGACCAGCACGCGCGAGCCATGGCGGAGGTGGCGGCCCGGGCGCTTTTCGGTCTGCGGAGTGCCTGAACCCTCCGGCTTGTCCGGCGTGCTGGCATCCACGAGCACGAAGCCGTCCCGGATCAGCCCCTGCAGCGAGGAGCGCGAACGCCAGCTGAGGTGGTGCGCAAGGAAAGCGTCGAGCCGGATGTCGACCTCTTCGCGCTTGAGGCGCAGGTTGCTGCAATCGACCCGCAACTCCACGTGCGTGGGAGCCTTGGTGAGATCGCGTTCCTTGCCGAAAAGACCCATGAATGCAGCTTGGCGCCAAAGGCGCGCCGGCGGAAGGTCCCAAACGACGGGACCCCGGCTTCCCGGGGTCCGCGTCCACACCATCCTGCCGGGTCGGAGCTAGGTCATCGAGCCCGTGCTGCCGGAGCTCGAACTCGGACGCTCGGAGGTGCGGGTCGGGCGCTTGGAGGAACGACGGATGCGACGACGGGTCGCACGGGGGTCGTTCTTGCGGGTGGCCTTCTGGATGATGCGCAGGCGCTCGCGGCGTTCGCGGCGGCGCTTGTCGGAGCGCTTCTCATGCCAAGTGTGGGCCTTGGCGAGGCGGAAGATGCCGCTGTAGTTGCACTGACGCTTGAAGCGGCGCAGCGCCGCTTCCAGGGACTCGTTGGAACGAACCTGAACCTTGATCACTCGTGAGAATTCCTTGAGGGCTGGATGGGTGTGCTGGTGTGCCGACAATGCCCCCTCAGGGGCAAAACCGAGCCGAAGAGTCTAGCTTCCGACCCCCGCAGCGGGAAGGGTGCGCTGGAATGTGCCTCGGGCTCGTGCGATCCTAGGTGCTCATGAGGGACGAGGCAGCAGGCTCGGGCGTGGTTGTGCAGGGCACGATCGAGCGCGTCACCTACGCCGACCCAAAGACCCTGTACTCGGTCCTAAAGCTCGACCCGGAAACAGGTTACGAGATCCCCAAGTCGCACAGCCTGTTCCAGCCGACGCGGGTGACCGCGGTTGGAAAGGTCGATGCACCCAAGGAGGGCACGCGGGTGCGACTGACGGGGCGCTGGACGGAGCACCGCTCCCATGGCCTGCAGTTCGAGTTCGAATCCTTCGAGGAGTTGCCGCCCAGGGACCGGCTCGGTCTCGTACGCTACCTCGCGTCCTCGCGCTTTCCGGGCATCGGCGAGAAGACCGCCGAGCGCATCGCGAAGAGCCTCGGCGATGACGCGCTCGAGAAGATCCTCGCCGAGCCCAAGGTCCTCAGCCGCGTACCGGGACTCAAGCCTGCCCAGCGCGAGATGCTCGCCAACCAGCTGCAAGCCGAGGCGGGCCTGCACCGCGCCAATGTCTTCCTGCGCGAGATGGGTCTGGGCCCGGTTCAAAGCGCGGCCGTGCTGCGCAAGCTGGGTCTGGAGTGCGAGCAGGCGATCCGCCAAGACCCCTACGTCATCGCCAACGGCATCACGGGCATCGGTTTTGTGCTCGCCGACCGGGTCCGTGCGGCGTTGGAGATTCCCAACGACGATCCACGGCGCGCGCGCGCGGGGCTGCAGCACGCGCTCAAGTCGGCCTCCGAAGACGGACACACGCTGCTGACGCAGGAGCGGCTGCTGGAAGAGGCTCGCACGCTGCTGTCAGGCGCGATCACGCCTGCGGTCCTCGCGCAGGCGCTCGACGAACTCGTCGCCAACCGCGAGCTCGTGCGCGAAGCAGAGCGTGTCTGGCTCCCCCACCTGCACCACTGCGAAACCGAGCTGGCGCGCAACGTCATGCGCCTTCTGCGCAGCGGTCCGGTGCGCGCCCTGGCCGACGAGCGCGCGCTGCAGGCAGCCGAGCAGCGCGCCCGCGTCGAGCTGCATCCGCTGCAGCGCGAGGCCGTGCTCGGCCTGCTGCGTTCGCCGGTGGCGCTGCTGACAGGCGGCCCGGGCGTGGGCAAGACGACGATCGTACGCTTCGTGGTCGCCCTCGCCGAAGCGGCTCAGGCACGCGTCGCCCTCGCATCTCCCACCGGCCGCGCCGCCAAACGCCTCGCCGAAGCCACAGGCCGCGAAGCGCAGACCGTGCACCGCCTGCTCGGCTACGACCCCGAGGCCGAAGGCTGGCTCCACGATTCCAAGAACCCGCTCGAAGCCGATCTGATCATCGTCGACGAGATCTCGATGCTCGACGTGATCCTTGCGCACCACCTGCTCAAGGCCGTTGCCGTTCCCACGCGCATCGTCTTCGTGGGCGACCCCGACCAGCTGCCCTCCGTCGGTCCCGGTAACGTCCTGCAGGACCTCCTGCGCTCCCGGCGCGTGCCAACCTGGAAGCTGACGCAGATCTACCGGCAGGCCAAGGACAGCCTGATCGTCACCAACGCGCACCGCGTGCTCGCCGGCGAAGAGCCCATCTTCCCCCAGCCCGGCGACAAGCAGGGCGACTTCTACTTCTTCGCAGCCGACGATCCCCTGCGCTGCGCCGAGCGCGTCGTCGAGGTAGTCACCCAGCGCATTCCCCAGAACTTTGGCCTCAACTGGGTCCGTGACGTGCAGGTGCTCGCCCCGATGTACAAGGGCGACTGCGGCGTCGACGCCCTCAACGACCGCCTGCGCGAAGAGCGCGCCAAGACGCTGCGCACCGTGCGCGAACTGCGCGCGGGCGGCCGCATCTGGCGCGTGGGCGATCGCGTGATCCACACACGCAACGACTACGAGCGAGAGGTCTTCAACGGCGACATGGGCGAGATCACGCGCATCACCGACGAGAACACGCTCTTCGTGCGCTTCCCCGACCGCGAACTCGCCTACACCGGCTCGGAGGTCTCGGACTTGCAACCCGCCTTTGCCATCACGGTCCACCGCTCGCAGGGCGGCGAGTTCCCGGCGATCGTCTTCCCGCTCGTCACGCAGCACTATCTGATGCTGCAGCGGCATTTGTTCTACACGGCCATCACGCGGGCGCGGAAGCTGGTGGTGCTGGTAGGCTCGCGCCGCGCGCTCTCGATGGCGATCCAGAATGCGGATCAGAACCAGCGCGAGAGCGCTCTGGCGGACAAGCTGGCGAAGCTCTGAGCCCCTCTAGCCCGAGGGTTCGCCTCTCGACGCGTCTCCGCGCTGCTTCGCCCACCATTCCAGCCGCTTGCGGATCTCCTTCTCGAACCCGAAAGGCCCGGGCTCGTAGAAGTGCGTTCCGCGCAGCTCTTCGGGCAGGTATTCCTGCGCGAAGTAGCCGGTTTTCGACTCGTGCGCGTATTGGTAGCCGCTGCCGTAGCCCAGTTCTTTCATCAGCCGGGTTGGCGCGTTGCGGATGTGCAGCGGAACGGCGGCGCCAGGGGTCCTGCGCGCGGCTTCGAAGGCGGCATCGAGGGCTTGCTTGACGCTGTTCGACTTGGGTGCCGTGGCGAGATAGATGATCATGTGCGCCAGCGGGAGCAGGCCCTCCGGCGTTCCGAGCATGTGGTAGGCCTCGCGCGCGGCGACGGCGACCTCGAGCGCCTGACTGTCAGCCATCCCGATGTCTTCCGATGCCATCGCGATCGCACGGCGGAAGAGCACCATGGGATCCTCGCCACCCTCGATCAGGCGTGCGGCCCAGTAGAGCGCGGCATCCGGATCGCTGCCGCGCAGCGACTTGTGGAAGGCGCTGAGCTGGTTGTAGTGCACCTCTCCGCCCTTGTCGCTGTGAGCGAAGCGCAGGGCCAACGCCTCGCGCATCGCAGATGAATCGATGCTGCCGCCCGTTCCCGCCACGGCAGCAGCCGATTCCAGCACGGTGAGGGCGCGGCGAGCGTCGCCATCGGCCTCGGTGCACAGCAAGTGCAGGGCTTCCGGCTGCACTTCTAGGTGCTGCGCTCCGAGCCCGCGCTCGGCGTCGGCCAGAGCGCGCTTCAGCAACTGCTCGATTTCCGCGGGCGCGAGTGGCTGCAGGACGAAAACGCGCGCGCGGGAGAGCAAGGCCCCGTTGACCTCGAAGCTGGGGTTTTCCGTGGTGGCGCCGATCAGCGTGACAAGCCCTTCTTCGACCGCGGGCAGGAGCGAGTCCTGCTGCGACTTGTTGAGGCGGTGGATCTCGTCGACGAAGAGCATCGTCCCGCGCCGCTCATGCGCAAAGCGCTCCCGGGCCTCGCTGAAGATCTCGCGCAGGCGCGGGACGCCCTCGCTGACCGCGCTGAAGGATACGAAGCTCTGGTGCGCATGGACGGCAAGCAGCCGTGCGAGCGTCGTCTTGCCGCTGCCCGGAGGCCCCCAAAGGATCAGGGATCCGGGCGTGCCCTGCTCGATAGCGCGACGCAAGGGGCGCCCCTCGCCGATGAGGTGTTTCTGTCCGGAGTACTCGTCGAGATTGCGCGGCCGCATGCGCGCCGCCAGCGGCGGCCGCGGCAACGAGCCGCCGAAAAGATCGGTTTCAGCCGCCATGATGCCGACGCTTGTGAGCGCAGTAGAGCAGCAGAGAGCCCGCGACGGTCACGTTGAGTGACTCCACGCTGTCCGCGATGCGCAGGGTGAGGCTCTCGAAGTCCTTGGTGTCGAGGTCCAGTTCACCCGTCTCGCCGCTGAGCCATAGAGCGAGCGGACCCCGCCAGAGGAAGGCGTCGGGGTCGGTGCCGCCGCGAGTGGCGGCGCGGATTTGGCGCACGCCGCGCTGGCGCAAGTCGGAGCTCAGCGTGCGCGGGTCGGGGGAACGCACGATCGGCAGACGCAGCAGCGATCCCATCGAGCCGCGCAGCGCTTTGGGATTCCAGGGGCTGACCCCTCCGCCGCAGATCGCCAGTCCACTGACCCGGAAGGCTTCGGCCGAGCGCGCCAGAGCGCCCAGATTGCGCGGATCGGCGATGCCGGCTACGACGAGCAGCAGGAAGCTGGCGTCGAGCTTCAGCAGAGACCAGTCCACGGACGCGGGCTCGGGGCCCAGCGCGAGAATTCCGGGGCTGGTATCCAGGCCGCTGATGCGTCCAAGGAGCAGCGTGTCGACCGGGCGTGCGCCGGCGTGGCGCCGCAGCAGATCGGGCCGGTCCTCGGCGACGAGAATCAAGTCGAGTCGATGCCCGGCGCCCAGCGCATCCTCGACGAGTCGCTCGCCCTCCAGAGCCAGCACGCCCTTCTCGCGGCCCGCCAAAGCCGCAGCGGCGCGCTTGATCAGCGGGTTCTCGCGCGAGCGGATCGGTGTGTCCGTCGACATCGGCGGTGTTATAGCATGGAGCACGATGCTGCTGTCCTTCGCCTTCGGCCTGTGCCTCGTTCAGGATCCCACGCCCATGGACTGGTCTGCGCTCGGCCGCTCGATGCAGGCCACCATCGAGCGGCTGGCCGAGCTGGGCATCGAGGTGGACAGCTCCCGGGTGCGCGTGCGCAGCGCGGACGAGGGTGAGCTGCGGCGGGCCATCGAGCTGGAGAACATCGCCGCCCTCGGCGAGTCGTGGTTCGAACTGCAGCGCGTGCTCGATCTGGCTGTCGGTCGCAGCGTGCCCGCCGAGGCCTCGCAATACTGCTCGGAACAACACGCGCGGATGCCGGTGCAGGCGGGGTTGAATTACATCGCGGGGATGGACCAGTTGTTGGTGCACCCGACCCTCGTGCTCTCCAGCGAGGGCTATGCGCAGGCCATGGTGCGGGAGCTGTACCGGGCCTACGACGATCAACGTCAGGACGTGCGCGATCGGGAGAAGCGCGTGGGCACGACGGCGGAGGCGGTGCTGGTGGCGCGCGCGTGGAGCCATGCGCATGCCGAGTGGGCGGTCTCAAGAGCTCTCAACATCGCGGTGGACGAGCGGGCAACGCCTCTGGAAGAGCGTACGGCCTCGAGCGCCCTGCATGCACGCTGCGGCATGCAGTGGTTGCGCGCTGACGCGCAAGCAGCCATTCCGCAGACTTCGGAGCAGTTGCTGCACCGCGTCGAGAAGGGGCGTGAGCCCGGCACGCCGATTGCGCCGATACCGCTCGAGATCGAGGGGCTGGCGCTCCTGCGCGACGAGCAGTTGGGCGAGATCGGCCTGCGCATGCTGCTGGCGCAATGGGGCGTCGAGCCGGTGCAGGCTCTAGCCGCGGGCATCGGCTGGGACGGCGATCGCTGGGCCTTGTGGATCGGCAAGGATGGCCGGCGCGTGCTGCAAGCGCGCATCGTCTTCGATCGCGAGCTGGATGCTCGCCAGTGGGAGGCGGCGCTCAAGCCGCTGTGGAAAGGAGCCCTGCGCTGCCGCGGAACCGCCGTGGATCTGGTCTGGTCCAACAAGGCGGAGTTGCAGCTTGCAGCCGAGTCGGCGCTGAACAACTGGGCCTGGGATGGCCAAACCGAAGAGAGCAAGGCCCGCAGCACCGAACAACTCGAGGCCCGACTCCTGCGCGAGCAGCCGACGCTGGAGAACGGCACTTGGCGCGTTCCCGAGCAGGCCTTCGCGCTGAGCGTCGGCCCGGGCTGGTCGCAGGCATTCGAAGGCGGACGGGTCATGCTGGTTCGCGGCGAGGAGCGATTGATGGTCGGCACGCTGCCGACTCCCGGCCCCATGAGCGGCGCGGAGCTGCTGGCTGCGGTCGAAGAGACGCTGAAGCAGGCTGGTCCGGGAGTCTCCGGCAAGGCCGAGGCGCTGCGCGTGGGCAACCGCGATGGCGTGCGCCTGAGGTATTCGCGCGACGAAGGCGGGAAGAAGTGGTTCTTTGCCGAGGTGCAGGTGCCCGGACAGCGCTCCAAGCTGGTCCTGACCCTGCGCCACTCGGAAGCAGTCTGCGATGGCTGCGAAGCCATGCTCGCCTCGCTTCGCATCGAGGCCGCCCGATGAGCCAGCAGCTGGCTCGGGGCCTGGTACTGCGCACTGACGCCAAGGTCTGCCACGTGCAGGTGGAGGATCGGGTCGTTCAGGCCGCACCGCGCGGGATTCTGTACGGAGAGGATCAGGAGCGCCGCGAACAGAAGAATCCGGTCGCGGTCGGAGATGAAGTCGAGGTCGATCTGTCGACGCAGCCAGCCGGCCTGGAGCGCGTGCTTGCGCGCCGTAACTGGCTGTCGCGCACGGCTTCCTCTCATGATCCGCGCGAACAGGTGCTGGCAGCCAACGTGGATCAGCTGTTCGTGATCGCCTCGGTGGGCAAGCCGGGCTTCTCTTCCAACCGCACGGATCGGATTCTGGCCGCTTGCGAGTGGAGCCGCATACCCGCGGCGATCGTGCTCAACAAGATCGATCTCGCGGGTGAGGGTGAGCTGGAGGATCTGATGGACACCTACGCCCGGGCGGGCGTGCCAGTGCTGCCCACCTGCGCCCTCGACGGTCGCGGTGTCGAGGCGCTTCGTGAACGAATGCGCGGGCGGACGAGCATCTTCTACGGCGCCTCAGGGTCCGGAAAATCGAGCCTGGTAAATGCGCTCGATCCGACGCTGAAGCTGAAAGTCGGCAAGATCAGCCGCTTCTGGGATGCGGGCAAGCACACCACGGCCTTCTCGCAGCTCTACACGATCGGCGGCGACATGCGCGTCATCGACACCCCCGGCATTCGCGTTTTCCGCCTGTATGGGGTGCCTGTTGGCAACCTGCGCGACCTGTTCCGGGAGTTCGTCCCGATCCAGAGCCGCTGCGCCTTCCCGGACTGCTCGCACGACCACGAACCTGACTGCGCCGTGTTCGAGGCCGTCGAGGAGGGCATCATCGCCGCCAGCCGCTACGCAAGCTACGTCGAGATGCTCGATGAAATGCGCGCGGCTCCTGTCTCGGAAGACAAGGAGCCGCCGGAACAAGGCTAGCCTGCAAGATCAGTTGAAGTCGTAGATGTACGAGAGGCGGGCCTTGTTGAGGATCACGTACGGCAGCTTCGTCAGCAACTTGAGGTCCGCGTCGTTGCGGTCGTTGAAACCGCGCACCAGCGGGTTGCGCATGATGAAGAACCGACGCGAAGCCCGGTCATCGGCCTCATAGGAACCCGGACGAACTTCCCCTGCGAATTCGATGTTGAGCGAGCCGGTGTAGAACACGCGCACCCGGTTGATCGCATGGTTCTTCGCCAGCTCGCGCATGTGCTGATCGCCGCCGGTGTCGATGAACTCGTGCCCCATCAGGATCTCGTCCACGTTGACGTGCAGCAGCGGGGTCGAGATCCGCTCGCAGCTGTTGAGATCGATCAGGGTCGCATCACGGACCTTGACGAAGTAGCGACGGTACTCGTCGAGGATCGTCGACAGGCGCGTGTACTTGTTCTCGATGTTCCCCTTGATCAGGAAGCTGTCGGTCAAGATGAGGTCGGAGACGATCGTGAGCATCGGTCTTGGGGTTCGTGGCAGGCCTGCGTGTGCGAGCGGATGGCGCCGGCGAGGTAGAAGGAGCCCACTACCAAGACCCAGCCGTCCTTTCGCGTGAGTTGGAGGGCTCTGGCGAGGCCGGCGACGGGCTCAGTGGCTGTTTCGACCACCATTCCGAGCCCCTGCGCCATCTGCGCCAGAGTTCCCGCATCCACCAGCGGCCCGGAAGCCACGGTGGTGCAAATGAGCCTATCGGCATGCTCGGACAGAACCTTGAGTATCGACAGACAGTCCTTGTCGCGTCCCAGAGCCAGCAGGACGACCGGTCGGGAAGAAAATTCAGGCTGCCCGCGCAGTTCCTCGAGAACCCGGCGAACGCTCCCCGCCACGTGGGCTGCATCGAGCACCACGGAGAGGGAGCCGACGCGCCGGCGCTCCAACCGGCCGGGCAGCCAGAAACGGGCGACCCGCTCGGGACTGAGGGCAGAGCCGTCGACCGGCCAGCCGCGCTTGCCCAGCTCCTCCAGCGCGGCCCGAGCGAGCGCTGCGTTGGTGTCCTGAATGGAACCGCCCCGGCGCACGGGGCGCACGATCCGTACTCCCAGACGCGCGCAGTGCGCCTCGACGATCGCGGCGGCATCGTCCGCTGCCCGCTCGCCAACCGCCTCCAGCCCCACGATCAGCACGCTGCCGGTCTTGACGATGCCGGCCTTTTCCGCCGCGATGTGGCGGCGTGTGGGCCCCAGAACATTGGTGTGCTCGAGCTCGACATTGGTCAACACGCAGACCTCGCCGTACACGACGTTGGTCGAGTCGAGCCGGCCGCCCAGACCCACCTCGATCACGGCCAGATCGACGCCTTGTTCGGCGAAATGCAGCAGCGCCGCGGCCGTGAGGCAGTCAAACCAGGTCGACTCCGCTCCCGCATCGTTCGCCCCGACACAGTCCTCCCGCGCATCCAGCACGCGCGTGAGGAGGCGCGCGAGATCCTCGTCGCCGATCATGCGATGGTCGACCGCGATCCGCTCGTGGATCGACTCGAGATGCGGAGAGGAATACAGACCCGTTCGCAGCCCCGCAGCCGTAAGCCCCGCGGCGATCAACGCACTGGTGGTGCCCTTGCCCTTGGTACCCGTCACGTGCACGGCCCGCAGCGCCTGCTGAGGCCTTCCCAGCCGCTCCAGCAGCGCCTCGATCGGAGCCAGCCCCCGGCGCATCGAAGCGTCGCGATCTCGGCGCTCCCAGTTGATCAGGGCGTCAAGGTGCTGCAGGGCGGCTGCCAGTTCGGGGTGCATTCGAATTTTTCCGGTGCCCGGCTCATCATCGCCCGCAACCGTCCGATAAGAAAGGCAGGGCTCCGCCGAGCTTTGGATCCTCCCGGCCATGACCGAACTGCTGCACAGGGTCAAGATCTTCGTCTTCCAGCACGCGATCCGCGAGCCGCGTTACCTCCTGTTGCGCGCGGCTCAGGGGCTGGAGGGTTGCTGGGGTCCACTGCAGGGCAACATCGGCTTCGGTGAGAAGCTGGAGACGGCGATCCGGCGCGAACTGATCGACGAGACGGGCATCCTGCGCTCGCTGGATGTCATCGATCTGCAGTTGCACCAGCATCAGAGCCTCGGCGACGAGCACATCATCGAGTGGACCTTCGGGATCCGTATCCCCCCCCACGACGTGTCGCTGCGGCTCGATCCCAAGTGGGCGGCCTTCCGCTGGGCGGACTTTTCGCATGGCTATCCGCTTTTGGAGCTGGATGAGGACCGCGTGGCATTGGTGCGCCTGCACGCGATGATCCGGGCAGCCTGATGCCCCGCCAAGGATACTGCTCCCCGAGCGGGGACAGTATCGGTACTGGGAACTGGATTTCCCCCGCGAACCAAGGGCGAAGGTCCCGTCTTCATAGGTGCCGGGGCGCAGCTTCTCCCCGGCACTGGAACGCCCCATGCAGAAGTGGATCCCGCCGGAATGCCCCCACCCCGCCTGTCTCAAGAGCCCCTTTCTCTACCGCCGCCGCAGGAACGACAAGCGACCCTGCGGGGCTGAGCGGATCCCGCGCTCCTGCGGACGGCGCTTTTCCACGCAGACCTTCCGCAACAACTACCGGCACCACAAGCCCGGCCTCAAGCTCGGGATCGCCAATCCGCTGGTCTCGAAGGTTTCGCAGCGACGGATCGCCCGCAACACCAGGCCCCCCTGTTTCCGATCAACCACCAGTTCGCGATGCTGCGCAACGACAGCTCGCGCCTCGAGCGGCGCAACTGGGGTTGCAGCCAGCAGGCCGAGCGCAAGCAGGATCACTTCTGGATCCACCTTGGCTACGAGAATGACTTCCGGTCGCGCGCCAACCGGGACCCGCGCCCCAGCGCCGCCAGCAAGTTGGGCCTTGTGCAAAGACGCCTCGGCATGGCGGAGGCGAGCGGATGAAATCAACTTTATCTGTGCAGACCTAGGACATCGCATTCCGGAGCCGATGTCCCCGGAAGGGGCTCAGTATCTTTTTCAGGCCTTCAGGATCTCGAGCCGCGGATACTCCGCACCCAGCACAGCCCTGCCCTCAGCCCCAAAACAGCCCTCCGCCAGCGCGGCGTAAACCGAACGGAAGTCGGTCGTCATCGCCAGATCTCCGTCATCGAGTTCCGTGAGTGAGGGATGCTTGCCGTGCAGGCCTCCGACCACCGGTCCACCCAGCACCAGCATCGGCGCGGCGACGCCGTGATCGGTGCCCCGCGAACCATTTTCCTGAACGCGCCGGCCAAACTCCGAAAACACGAGGATCACCGTGTTGGCGTCCGCTCCGCTCTCGCGCAGATCCTGACGGAAAGCTGCCAGTCCCGCGTCGAGGATGCGCATGCGCGCGTCGTGCGCCCCGCGCTGGTTGGTATGCGTGTCGAAGCCGCTCAACTCTACGGAGATCACGCGCGAGCCCGCACGCCGGCCGAGCAGCGCCCCCGCCACGCGCAGGGACTGAGAGAAGTCATCGTCGGCGTAAACGGCTTTCGTGCCGTGCTCCAACACGGCCTTGCGGACGCGCAGCGAGGAGGCGTTGGCATCGTCGAGGATTCCGCGCAGGCGACGCAGCGCCTCGGAGGAGGCGGGTTTCTGCCGGCCGCCGCTGTCGCGGTACAGATCGCGGTCCTCCGCTTCGTCACTGATCCACTTGTAGGTGTTGGGGTTCTGCAGGATCACCGCCGGATAGCGCGTGGAGTGCAGCGAATAGGGCGGCGTCGCCCCGATGTGCACCACCAGCTCGGGCACGGCGCCCTTGGGCCAGGCCTCGCCGCACACGCGCCCGATCCAGCCGTCACCAGCATCGCGCCCCCGCGCCGAGGCCGTGTGCCAGATCTCGTAGGACTGAAAGTGTGAACGGTTGGGTTTGGGATAGCTGCAGCCTTCCACGATGGCCAGCGCGCCCGCATCCCAGGCCGAACGCAGACCCTTGAGCTCAGGATGCAGCCCGCGATACTCGTCGAGCTTGTGAACCTCGCCGGCACCGATGCGCGTGCTCGTGCGAGCCCGGTTGTAGCCGTCATCGGCCCAAGGCACGACCATCGAAAGCCCGTCGTTGCCGCCGGACAGCTGAACGAGGACGAGATTGCGGTGCGGATCCGCGCGGATCGAGTTCGATTGAGCGCGCGAGCGCCCGCCCAGCGCCAGACTGCCGCAGACGCTCAGCGAAGCGACCAGCAAGCCGCGGCGGTCGATCAGAAACGAGTGTTCCGGCTTCATTCCAGTTGCGCCTCCGGCAGAGAAAGGACCAGGTGCGCCATGCGGCGCAGGATGCGTTCCGCGGCCGCCCCCCCCTTGAGCAGTTCGCCGTCGCGCAGCCCGAGCATCACTCGCTCGCCTGCCAGATAAGAGAGCATCCGCTCGCGCGTGTCCTGCGGAGCTTCGGTTGCCAGCAAATCCTGCAGCAACGCTTCAACGATTTCCTGATCGCGCGCGGCTCCGCGCAGCTTCAGGCGCGCGGAGAAATTGTGGGTGGGCGCCCATCCGGCATCCACGACGCGCTTCATCGCCGTGAAGGCCGTACCCGCAGCACCCTTGGGCGCTTCCTTCTTCGCGCTTCCGCTCATGTTGGCCCCGCCTTCCGCCATTTCCTGCATATCGGCGTCGCTGGTCACGAAGACATCATCGACGCGCACGGAACCGAGCAGCAGCCCGGCGATGTTTCCGCGCTGCATCAGCGAGGAAGTCGTGATCCAGGCTGTTCCTTCCTCCCAGCCCTTCACGTTGGGCGGGGCGAACAGGCGCATTCCGAGCATCGAGGAGGCTCCGGCGATCAGGGGTGCAGGCACTCGCTGGCTCATGCGCCGGGACATCCCCACCATGTAGTCGATCGGGCTTTGCACGCGCGCCCCGACCGCCTCCTCGCGATAGAAATCCGGATCAAGAAACAGCTTCTCGAAGAAAGGCCTCAGGGCCCAGTCGTTCTCGCGCAGTGCGGCTGCGTACGCTTCCACGCGGGCCTCGTCGGGCTCGACGGCCTCGAACCAGCGCAGCAGGCGGCGCGCCAGATGACGCGAGCAGGCCGGTTGCTCCAGCAGGATGCGCGCCACGTCATCCCCGTTGAACTTGCCTTTCTGCCCCAGGATCTCCTTGACGCCGTCGTCGTGCGCGTTCTTGTCGAAAGTGTAGCTGCCCTGGCCGTCCACGGTCCTTCCGGTGAGCGCGCGAGCCACCTCCTTGACGTCCTTCTCCGTGTAGCTTCCCAGCCCCAGAGTGAACAGCTCCATCAGCTCACGGGCGAGATTCTCGTTGGGGCGTCCCTTGCGGTTGGCGTCGTTGTCGAGGTAGGTCAGCAGCGCGGGATCGCGCAGCATGCCATGGAGGATGGTGCGAAAACTGCCCAATCCCTGCTCACGGAAGAACTGATTCTGACGAATCAGCATGTTAGCGCGGCGCACCTCGTCCACGGAGCTCGTGAAGTAGCCGTGCCAGAACAGCACCATGCGCTCGCGCATCGGCTGCTCGCAGGCCTGCATACGCTCCACCCACCAGCTGATGTACTCCTGCAGTTGCCTCCTTTCCTTGTCGCGGGCAGCATTGTTGAGCCGGTTGCGCTCGCTCTCGCTCAGCTCCTTCTGCTCCGAGCGCGGCACTTCTGCGAAGCGCTCGACGAAGAAGGGAATGGCGTCCGTTCCCGGCGCGAGCATCGCGCTCACGGCCCGTGCGTGACCCAGCGTGACGAGGCGTTCGACTTCCTCTGTCGAGGCTCCAAAGCCGGCCCGATTCCACAGATGCTCCGCGGCACGCGCGTTGAACTCTGGATCGCCCGCGGGCAGAGAAAGAAGGAGCAGTGAGAGCAGCATTCCAGAAACCTCCACGTGTTCTGGTATTCTCCGCGAACTTTTCCGAACTGTCCAGTCAGGCGGGCCCGGCGGCGCGCGCATCCTCGGCAGGGCAAGGCACGAACCCTTTCGCGTGAGCACGACCCCCCAACCCCCTGGCGCTCCCTCCATCCATGCCACACGGCCGGCTGCTCGTGACCTGCGCGAGTATCTCCATGAGCTGCGCCGCGCGAAGCTGGTGGTCGACGTGGAGGCAGAGGTCGATGCCCGGCTCGAGGTCGCCGAGATCCATCGCCGCGTGGTGGCGGCCGGGGGCAAAGCACTCTTTTTCCACAAGGTTCGGGGCGCCGAGTTTCCGCTCGTGACGAATCTGTTCGGTACCCGTCAGCGGGTCGAAATGGCCTTCGGGACGCGGCCCCAGCAGCTGATCCGGGAAGCTGCCAATCTGCCGCGCGAGCTCGTGCCGCCCAGCTTGGGCAAGCTCTGGCGCAAGCGCGCCCTGTTCGGAGCGCTCGCCAAAGTCGGCATGAAGCGCATCGGCGGCGGACCGCTGAAGGAGCGCGCCGCCACTCCTGCCCGTCTTTCGCGCCTGCCGGCCCTGCACTGCTGGCCGCGCGACGGGGGGCGATTCCTGACCCTGCCGCTGGTGGCGACCGAGCATCCGCACGGTCACGGACCCAATCTGGGCATGTACCGCATCCAGATCTTCGACGATGAGCACGTCGGCGTGCACATGCAGATCGGCAAGGGCGGAGGCTTTCACCTCGAGGCCGCCGAGCGCAGCGGGTTGGCGCTGCCCGTCGCGATACATCTCGGCGGCCCTCCGGCGCTGATGATGGGCGCGATCGCGCCGCTGCCCGAGAACGTGCCCGAACTGCTGCTCGTCAGCCTGATGCTGGGCGAACGCGTGCGACTGACCGAGACGCCGCTGACGCCGCTGCCCCTGATGGCCGAAGCAGAATTTGCGCTCGTGGGCCGGATTCAACCCGGAGCGCGCCGACCGGAGGGCCCCTTCGGAGATCACTACGGGTACTACTCCGAAATTCACGACTACCCCTTCATGAAGCTCGACGCGCTGCTGCACCGGCGCGACGCGATCTTCCCGGCCACGGTTGTCGGCAAACCGCGGCAGGAGGACTTCTACATCGGCGATTTCCTGCAGGAGATGCTCTCCCCGCTGTTCCCGGTGGTGATGCCCGCCGTCAAGGACCTGTGGAGCTACGGGGAGACCGGCTACCACTCGCTCTCCGGGGCGGTGGTTGCCGAGCGCTACAAGCGCGAGGCCATGGCGAGCGCCTTCCGCATTCTGGGCGAGGGCCAGCTTTCCCTGACCAAGTTCCTCCTGCTTACCAACCAGCCGGTGGATTTGCGGGACTTCAAGGCGACGCTGACCTGCGTGCTAGAACGCGCTGATTTCCGCACGGACCTGTTTGTCTTCGCCAACCTCTCGATGGACTCGCTCGACTACGCCGGTCCCAAGATCAACGAAGGCGGCAAGGGCGTGCTGCTCGGTGTCGGCGAGAAGAAGCGCGAATTGCCGCGCGAATTTCTTGGCACGCCGCGTTCGCCCGTTTCGAGGGTGCGCGTGTTTTCGCCCGGTTGTCTGGTGGTGGAAGGGCCCGCGTTCGAAAAGAACCCCGATTGCGCTGGAGCGATCGCGCGCGACCCGGCCTTTGCCGACTGGCCGCTGCTGGTGCTCTCGGATGACGCCGAACGACACGCGCGCAGCCCGATGAACTTCCTTTGGGCCACGTTCACGCGCTTCAACCCCGCCTCCGACATCCATGCCTCGCGAGTCGAGCTGGTTTCGAACCACCCGAGCTTCCACGCGCCGATACTGATCGATGCGCGCATGAAGCCCTGGTATCCGAAGGAACTGTTCTGCGATCCGGACACAGCCAAGCTGGTCACGCAGCGCTGGAACGAATACTTCCCCGATGGCGGCGTTGCCATGGGTGATTCCGACCGCGGGCACCTCGACTGAGGCCGATCAGCCGTTCCGGAAGTCGTAAAACTCCGGGTGACGCAGCGCGGGAGCCGCCTCCCGTCGGATCTGCAGCGTGCGGATCGCCCAAAGGTCGCGGAATATGCGATAGCGCAGCGCGGTTGTGTCGAGATAGTCGACTCCCGCGCTGCCCCCGGTTCCCGTGCGCCGTCCGATGACGCGCTCGACCATGCGGGCGTGACGCTGACGGAAGATCACGAACAGCTGCTCAAGCTCTACCAGCGCGTCGAGCACCTCCCGAGGCCAGGCCAGCAGAGGCAGCTCACGATAGGTCTCGATGAACAGCGTCGCAGCACGGATCCGCGCGCGACGCAGGCCTCCGTCGGCCGGTGAGGGATGAAAGAAATCCGCGACTCCCTGCTTCTCGGTTTCGTAGCGCGCACGAATGCGCTGCCTGTCTTCCGCGTGGCGCGCCAGATCGCAGGAGCGTTCCGCGAGGCCATCCACCTCACGCGCATGCGCGGCCAGAAAATCGGCGAGGAAGGCGCGCAGTCGCACCTCGGACTGAGGGTCCTGGGGCCCGACCGCGTCGATCGGCGTGCGAAACAACCATTCCTCGATCGCATTCTTGAGCGTCGGACGGTCCGCGAGTTGCGCATCGACGCGAGCCAATGCGGGTGATTCCGAACCGTCGTGCGAGCGCAGCGCACTGCGGTAGCTGTTTTCGACGCCCAGCGGAATGCGCTCGGACTCCTCGAGTCCAAACAGAATCTCGATCTGCCGCAGTTGCGCGCTCTGGAAGCCGCTCGCCGGGACCAGCTTGTCTCGGAAGGCAAGAAACTCGCGGGTGGGGAGCGTTTCCATCAACTCCCAGTGCTGATTCGCGATACGCAGCGCCGTGGTGGCGCGCTTGAGGCTGCGCACAACCCCGGAGAGCTCCTGCTCGGCAACCTTGGGTGCCATGAAGAGATTGCGCGCGAGCCGCAATTCGCGCAGCACGAGCTTGAACCACAGCTCGTAGATCTGATGCACCGTGATGAACAGGACCTCCTCGTTGCAGACCTTGGACTCGTCGCGGTCCAGCCCGCCCTGCAGGGCGAGCAGATCTTCGACGCGGATGTAGTCCCAGTAGGTTGCCGGCTTGGGTGCTTGCGGATTCATGCGCTTCGTGGCGCATGAGGATAGGCAATCGGAGAGCCTTGGGCTACGAACCGAGCGGGTTCCGCAGGCGGACCGCATGCCGGCGCACGAAGGTCTCCGCCTCATTCGAGTTCATGCCGCACAGACGGGCTTCCGCGATCGCCACGTGGAGCCTGACCCCCTCGTTGACCGTGCGGTGAACGGCCAGCAGGCTCGCCACCGTGCTCATGTCCTCGCCCACGAGCAGGATCGACTCGCCCCTGCGCTCCCGCAGGACATTCATCAGCGCATCGACGAGCGGGTCGCTGACATGCGCCGACTCCTCGCGGTTCAACGGTTGATACGAGATGTTCTGGATCACGCACTCGGCGGCCAGTTCCTTGTCCGCGAGGCGGCTAGGGCGGCAAAGGTCGATCACATGGCTGACCCCGCGGCGCTGCGCGTTCGCCAATTGGGCGGCATCGGGCGACTTGCTGATCCACAGCCGGCCTTCGATGGAAACACTGATGGTTCCACCGAGATCCGCACTCATCACAGCCTCCGGCGCTTCCGCGTAGGAGGCGTTCCAGGAACGCTGGGTACCCAGGCATCCAGACAGCGCGAGCATGGAAAGCACGGCGGGGATCATTCGCGGCTGCATGCCGATTGCCATCGGGCAGCCTCAGGATCGCCCTGAAAGGAAAGCGCGATTTCGCCGCGCTTCAGTCGCCCGCAGCGCGGGCGCGCCGAGCAAGCCAGGCCCAGCCGAGCCAGGCCGCGATCCAAGCCGTTCCGCCGAGGGGCGTGATCGCTCCCAGCCAGCGCGGAGCACCCAGAGCCATCGCGTACAGCGAACCGGAAAAAATGACCAGTCCCACGACCATCAGCAGCGGAATCCAGCTCGACAGCGGTCGACGCTCCGCCCACAGACCGCAGGCGAGCAGTCCCAGAGCATGCACAAAATGGTATTCCACCGCGGTTTTCCACCACTGCAGGCCTTGCGCGTCGATCAGCTTTTCGAGTCCGTGGGCGCCGAAGGCGCCGGTGATCACGGCCAGCCCGCAGCTCAGCGCGCCCCAACTCACCCAGACCGCGGACTTCATCCGTTCCGTTCCTCCAATTCCTGCAGAGCACTCTGCACGGTTCCCTGAAAACCGCCCGGATTCGTCCAGCCCAGGGGTTCCATCCGCGCATACTCGCTCGACAGCGCCTTGTGACGCTGCACGCGGTCCCGCACGAGCGCCTCGATGCGCAGCGTCAGCTGACGATCCGACAGGCCATGCAGTCCCAGTTCCCGCCATTGCGGCTCGGGCAGGATGCGCTCAACAATCCTTGCCAGAGGCCCGGGCAGCGTGTGGATGCGCTCGTGGATGCGGTCGTTTTCGTGCTCCTCAGCCGCGATCCGCAGGATCCACAGCCCACCCGCGCACAGCGCGAAACCGGCGCTCCAGATCGCGACCGTCAGGCGAAAGTCGAGGCCCAGCGGAGGAAACGAGAGATCGCCGGGAGTGAAGCTGCCCAGTTCCACGCTCTGGATCGGCGCCAGAATTCCGATCGGGATCCAGGACAGGACCGGGATCGGCACGGAGAGCACCTGCCACTGGTGGATGCTGCCCTGCCAGGTGATCCAGAAGCGAAACAGAAGCAAGGCCGCGAACCACCACAACCATAGCGGACGCGATACCGACGCCTGCCGGCGGATCAGCAGCAGGAGCAGCAGCAGGAGCTCTGCGAACATCCAGGGACCGCCGGGCGCCAGCACCGCGCTGACCAGAAAAGCGAGCGCGCAGAATTCCATGATGGCGGCCAAGCCTGCGAGCCCATCGCGCGGCAGTACCGGTCCGGAGCGGGCGCGCAGCAGGCTTGCCATCAGCGCCACCAGCGCTCCCAAGCCCAAAGTAAGCCATCCGGTTCCGCTGGCCCCGCCCTGAGCGTCGATCTGCACGCCCAGCAGAAAGCCACCGCACCCGATCATCACGGCGCTCAGCGCGATCAGCCAGCGGGCCTGGCGGACTTCCTCGACGACCCCGACATGCGTGTGCTCGTGGTTCACTCGTCGCAGCCTCCATCGAGCTGCGGAAAGACCAGGCCGCACTCTTCATCGAAGCCTGCGAGCGGATCGTCCTCGTCGCTCAGCCCCTGCAGAGCGCGCGAAAAGCGCAGCTCCAGACCCTTGCCGACGGCAGTGCGCCGCCCGCCCGAACCGCACAGCTCCCCCAGAAACTGCCGGGCCCTCAGCTGCGGCGCTTCCAGATGACCGAGCAAGGGTGCGCGCCACGCGGTGCGCATCGTGCGCGCGTACAGGAGTGTTGCCGCCAGCACGGGCTCGCTCAGCAGAGGATCCTCGGCCCCCCTCGCGCCCCAGACACGCAGCCAGTCCTGCAGGACCGCGCCCAGCCGTTCCGCGCTGCGCGCATCCCCGCGCAGGCCGGGACTCCAGCCGCTGCCCCTCGCCAACTGAAAACAGAGGGTCAGCGCGGCCAGCGCATCGACTCGCGTTCCCCCACGCAGCTCGTTCAGCAGACGCTCGCAGCGTTGCCCCTCTGCGCCATCGAGCCAGTCGGCGGTGCGCGGACAGCCGCGCAGGCCGAAAAGCTCGGTGCGCATGGCCGCAAACTCCTCGCGCAGTTCCACACGCACCCATTCATCCAGCTCGCGGGCTCGCAGGCGCGCGCCGCGCGAGAGAAACTGCATGGGCTCGATGATGCGCGGCCCGGCCTCCATGCGATCCTCGGGACGCTGTGCCGGACGGGGTTCCAGACCGCGCACGGCCACCGCGGCGATGCACAGGAGCCCCGCCAGCCACAGCAGCGACGGAATCCACCAGCGGGGCTTCGAAAAACGCGGTTTCGACACGACTCGAGGGATTGTGCAGCGCGCGCTGCCCGTTTTGCAATCCGCATCAGCGCGGAGCGGCGCGCTGGCGTTCGAGCAACGCGCGCGCGGCCTGCTCCAGCGCCGCATTTTCGCGCTGCACCTGCTCAAAGAGCGTTTCGTTTCGGTTGGCTCCCAGAGCTTCCAGTTCCGCCAGCCGGTACTGGCCGCGCTTCAGCGCCTCGAGGGCCTCGCACAACTCGTCACAGGGCGGCTCAGCGCGCGTGAGCAGGTCGCGCGTGCGCTCCAGGAGAGCCACGAATTCCAGAAACTCCGGCTGCGGCTCCTGCTGCTCGATCCGAGCCGCTTCGCGCATCAGGTCCTCGAAGGAATCCCCCCGGGCGTGCACGCTGCGGCGAAGGAACTCCGCGAACTGCGCCACCACCACCGCGCGGCGATACCCGACCGGGCTGGTCTCAAACGGCGCGCCGGATGCGGCGCTCACCAGCTGAGCCGTCTCGCGCACGGGCGCGACAGCGCCCGCCGGAAGCCGGCCCGGATCCTTCCAGCGCACGCGCACCACGGCGAGCGGCCGATCGGAGACCGCAAACGTGCGCTCCAGCTCATACAGCGCCGTGACCTGGTGTCCCGATCCGACTTCACCCGCATCCACCCGGTCATCGCGGAAGCCGACATCGGCGATGGCGCGATTCTCGTAGCCCAGCAGCCGGTAACGCTCGATCTGAGCGGGATCGAACTCCACCTGGAGCTTCACGTCGCGTGCGATCGTCTCCATCGTGCCCATGAAGCGCTGCACGAGCACGCGCTGAGCCGCCCGCAGATCGTCGATGTAGTGGCACTGCCCGTCGCCCTTGTCGGCGAGCTGCTCGAGCAGCGCATCGTTGTGGCTCTTCATCCCCACTCCGAAGGTGTTGAGCAGGATGCCGCGCTCCCGGATCGGCTGGACAGTCGCCGCCAGATCTTCCGGATCGGTGATGCCGCGGTTGGCGACGCCATCGGAGAGGAAGATCACGCGATTCGTGGCGCGCGCGTCGAAACCCTCCAGCGCCGTCTCGTATCCAAGCCGGAGCCCGGCCTCGGAGTGGGTCCAGCCCTTGGGTTGCAGGGCATCGATCGCAGCCTCGAGGCGAGCTTTGTCGACCACGGGCGTCACCGGCGCGAGTTCGCGCGCCGAGTCGCTGAAGGCGACGATGCCGACCGCATCCTGCGGACCGAGCTGCGACACCAGCATGCGCAGCGCGTTCTTGACGAGCTCCATGCGCTGCTCCTTCTCCATGGAGCCGGAACAATCGATCACGAAGGTCAGGCGCAACGGCTTGCGTTCGTGCTGGGGCATTTCGCGGCCGCGCAGCACCACGCGCAGCATCCAGCGTGGTTTGCCGTCGCCGGAGCCGAAGCGACTGGGGGTGAGATCGGTGGCGATGCGCAAGGTGTCCGTCGTCGGAGCGGCAACGTCCGCGGGGAAGTAGTTGATGAACTCCTCGGTCCGCACCTGCTCGCGCGGCGGCACCTGCCCCTCCACCAGCAGACGGCGCGCAAGCGTGTAGCTGGCGGTGTCGACATCCGCGGCGAAGGTCGAAACCGGATCGAGCACCGTTTGCTCGAAGCTTCCTTCACCCCAGAAGCGGAAATACATGTCCCGCGGAAGCTCTCCAGGACGGCGCAGGCAGTCGTGCAGAGGATCGATCTCCGCTGGCTGGGCCGGCGAGGCGCTCCCAGCCCAGAACGTGCGGACGCCAAGGCTCGGCGATGCGCCTTCGAAGTGCACCTGATCGTGCATCTCCACCATGCCCGCCGACAGCAGGCCGTTGTCCCCGCTCAGAGGTGCCCGCGCCACGGCCGACGCGACCGGAGTCGCTTCCTGGTGCGTCCCGTACGTCCTGAGAAACTGCGGCACCAGTGCAACCCCGCCGACAAGCAGCAACACACCTGCCGCGATCCCCAGACCGCTGCCACGCCACCATGGACGGCCCTGCGGCGCGGGCAGCGCACGCTGCAGCAGCTCTCGCGCATCCGGCGAGAGTTCATCGGCCTGCGGACCGAGGTCCCGCACGAGCCCGATGGTGGCCTGAATGCGAGCGTACTCCGCCCGCAGATCGGGATGCTGCGCAAGCTCCTGCTCGAGCGCAGCGCGTTCGGTGGAGTCGACTTCTCCAAGGGCCAGCGCGCACAGCCGTGCGTGCATTTGCGGTTCGATCCTGTTCATGCTCTGCCTCCGGCCTGGCGGCCTTCCAGCTGCGGCTTGAGCCGCTCGCCCAGTTGCTGCAATCCCTCGCTCACCAGCCAGCCCACCGTCCCGATGCTGCGCCCGGTGATCTCGGCGATTTCCTTGTAGGAACGATCCGCGAGCAGCCGCAGCACCAGCACCTCACGCTGGTCGACCGGCAGTCGCTCCAGCTCGCGCTCCACCGCGGCACGCGTGTCGGCCTGCTCAACGGTCGCGAGGCCTCCATCGTGCGCTTCGGGATTCGCGGCCTGCTCTTCGCGAAACGATCGGCGTCGAGTGCTACGTTGGGTGTCCATGCATGCGTTCCGGTTGACTGTGTGAAGCCAGGCACGCAGGTGCGCGCTCTGCGCCTCCAGGTCGCCATCGGTCGATGGCGGCAGGATCGGCGGCGACTGCGCCAGCTTCAGGAACACTTCCTGCACCACATCCTCGGGCTCGGAACCTGCGCCCAGGAGAGCCCGGGCGTGTCGCAGCAAGACTCCCTGATGACGGTCAACGAGGGCATGGAAGGCCTGTCGATCGCCAGCCCGGAAGGCCTGCAGCAACTGTCCGTCGGAAGCGGGTGTCATGGACTCGTTCCGGCGCAGTCAACGAACCTTGGCCGGATCCTCTTGGCAGATTCTGGCGTTTTTCGCCGGCCTGCTAAGATCGCCGGCCATGGTAGACCCTGACCGCCCGCTGATCGGCATCAACGGCCTGCTCGACAAGACCAGCGAGCCCAGACTGCAGCTCGCCAACCGCTACGCCAACGCCGTGCTCAAGGCCGGTGGGGTGCCCGTAGCCCTCACCCCCGTCGGCGGGCCGGGTGACATCGAGCGCATGCTCGCCCGGCTGGACGGCCTGGTGCTCTCCGGCGGCGATGATTTCGACACGCAGCGCATCGGCTTGGGCCCCACCCACCCCGAAGCCGTCCCCGTGCCTGCGGAGAAGCAGGACTGGGATTTCCTGCTGGCGCGTGCCGCGATCGCGCGCGGCCTGCCGACCTTGGGAATCTGCTACGGGATGCAACTGCTTGGCCTCGCCGAAGGAGCCCGCATCCACCAGCATCTGCCGGAGGATCGCCCCGGCTGTCAGGAGCACCGCAGGAAGGTCGTCCACAAGGTCGCGCTCGTGGCGGGCTCCCGCCTCGCTCGCGTGATGGGCGAAGGCGAGGTAGAGGTCGTCTCGAGCCACCATCAGGCGCTGGCCTCGGTCGGTCCGCGCTGGAAGGTCTGCGCCCGCGACCACGAGGGCCTGATCGAAGGCATCGAGCGCGAGGGGCATCCGTTTGCGCTGGCGGTGCAGTGGCATCCGGAGCTGGCGCCTGAAGGCAGCGTGCAGGACAAGCTCTTCCGTGCGCTGGTCGCGGCCGCCGCGATCGAAGCCAATCGGCGGGCCTTCGGCGCCCGCACCTGATGCGCATGGAGGCGGTCACGATTCCGGTCGGCGGGTCACGCCCTTACGAGGTGCGCGTCGGTCCGGGTCTGATCCGCGATGCGGCGGCGCGAACCGTGCGCTGGTCACGCAAGCTGCTGCTGAGCGATGAGAACGTGGCCCCGCTCTATGCAGCCCGGATCGGTCTGCCCCAGTCCTACACGACGCATCTGGTGCCGCCGGGCGAGGGATCGAAGAGTTTCGGGCAGTTGGAGCGGCTGCTCGATCGCATGGCCGAGGCGCAACTCGACCGCAGGAGCGCGCTCGTGGTGCTCGGCGGAGGGGTGGTGGGCGATCTAGGCGGGCTCGCCGCGGCGCTCTACATGCGCGGGATCGACTGCGTGATGCTGCCGACCACGCTGCTGGCGCAGGTCGACTCTTCCGCCGGCGGAAAAACCGCGATCAATCTTCGCGCTGGCAAGAATCTCGCCGGCGTCTTCCATCCGCCCGCGCTGGTGCTGGCCGACACGCAGACCCTGGCGACGCTCGACGCACAGGAGTTCCGCTCGGGGTTGGGCGAGGTGCTCAAGACCGGCCTGCTGGCCGGTGAGGAACTGCTGGAGCGGCTGGAGCGCGGCTGCGAAGGCCTGCGTCAGCGCGATCCTGAACTGCTGAGCGGAATCGTCGCGGACTGCGTGCGCCATAAGGCCGGCGTGGTCGAGCGCGACGAGCGCGAGCAGGGGGAGCGCGCGCGGCTCAACCTCGGGCACACCTTTGCGCACGCCATCGAGCATGTCGCGGGCTACGGCACGATCCCCCACGGCGTCGCGGTCGGGGTCGGCCTGTGTCTGGCGCTGGAACTCTCGCGCCGGCTCGGTCGTCTGGAGGACTCCACGCTGCCCGAGCGCATGCGCCGGCTCCTGCACGGCCTCGAGATGCCCTCATCCCTCGCCGAGCTTGAGCAGCGCCACCAGACGAAGCTGAGCCCCGCCGCACTCGCCGATGCGATGCGTCTGGATAAGAAGAGTCTGGACGGCAGCGTGCGCTTCGTCCTGCCTCTCTCAGCCGGTCGGATCGCCTTCGGAGTCGAGGTCGATCCGTTCACGCTGCTCGAAGTGCTCGGAAGCTGACGAGCGCCGGCACGAAAGCGCATTTTTCAGCGCCGGGCGGCTGGCGCGGAGCATCGACAGAGCCCGCGGGATTTGCTCTACTCGGACAGTTTACCCCCGCCCCTGTAACCGCGTTTCGAGGACCTCGCCGCCGATGCCGCGTCGCGAAGATCTCAAGTCCATCCTGATTCTGGGCAGCGGGCCGATCGTGATCGGCCAAGCCTGCGAGTTCGACTACTCCGGCACGCAAGCGTGCAAGGCCCTGCGTGAGGAGGGCTACCGGGTCATTCTCGTCAACTCCAACCCGGCGACGATCATGACGGACCCGGAGACCGCGGATGCGGTCTACATCGAGCCGATCACTGTCGAGGCGGTCACGAAGATCCTCGAGAAGGAGCGCCCCGATGCGATCCTCCCGACGCTCGGCGGCCAGACGGGCCTCAACACGGGTCTCGCGCTGCACGACAAGGGCGTGCTCGATCGCCTGGGCATCGAGATGCTCGGCGCAAGAGCCGAGGTCATTCGCAAGGCCGAGGACCGCAACCTGTTCCGCGCCGCGATGACGGCCTGCGGCATGGAAAGCGCACGCTCAGGCGTGGCCCACACGATGGAAGACGCACGCCGCGTCCTGGGCGAGATCGGACTGCCCTGCGTGATTCGACCCGGCTTCACGCTGGGCGGCACCGGCGGCGGCATCGCCTACAACGTCGACGAGTTCGAGTCGATCGTCTCGCGAGGTCTGGCCGCCTCGATGAACTCCGAAGTCCTGATCGAGGAGTGCCTTTCGGGCTGGAAGGAGTACGAGATGGAGGTGATGCGCGACCGCGCCGACAACGCCGTCATCATCTGTTCGATCGAGAACTTCGATCCAATGGGCGTGCACACGGGCGACTCGATCACCGTTGCACCAGCCCAGACACTGACCGACCGCGAGTACCAGCGCATGCGCAACGCTTCGCTGAGGATCCTGCGCGAGATCGGCATCGAATGCGGCGGATCCAACGTGCAGTTCGCGATCAATCCGCGCGATGGGCGCATGATCGTGATCGAGATGAACCCGCGCGTTTCACGCTCTTCCGCGCTGGCCTCGAAGGCCACCGGCTTCCCGATCGCCAAGTTCGCGGCCAAGCTGGCCGTGGGCTACACGCTCGATGAGCTGCAGAACGATATCACGCGCGAGACGCCGGCCTGCTTCGAGCCGAGCATCGACTACACCGTGGTCAAGATCCCCCGCTTCGCCTTCGAGAAGTTCAAGGGCGCCGACCGCACGCTGACCACGCAGATGAAGTCGGTAGGCGAAACGATGGCCATCGGCCGCACCTTCAAGGAAGCGCTGCAGAAGGCCATGCGCGGCCTCGAAACCGGACGGCCCGGCATGGGACTGGATGCGCGTGACCCCGTGGAGAGACAACTCGCCGAGAATCCGGGCGCACTCACGCGCCTGCTGCGCATTCCCAACGAAGACCGCCTGCTGAGCGTGCGTTCGGCCTACCGCGCCGGCTGGAGCACGGCCGACATTTACGAGGCTTCGGGCATCGACCCGTGGTTCCTCGAGAACATCCGCGAACTGGTGGAGTTCGAGTCCGAGCTGGGCGGCGCGCTGATCACGCGCGATCTGCTGCTCGAAGCCAAGCGGCTGGGCTACTCCGACCGCCAGATCGCGCTGGCGATCGGCTCGACGGAAAAGGACGTCACCGCACTGCGCGGAGAATGGGACCTGCAGCCGACCTACAAGATCGTCGACACCTGCGCGGCCGAGTTCGAGGCCAAGACGCCTTACTACTACTCGACCTGGGAGGATGAGGACGAACTGCGGCTGACGGACGCGAAGAAGATCATGATCCTCGGCGGCGGCCCAAACCGCATCGGTCAAGGCATCGAGTTCGACTACTGCTGCGTGCACGCGGCCTTCGCGGCCCAGGAAATCGGCCGCGAAGCCGTGATGGTGAACTCCAACCCCGAGACGGTCTCGACCGACTACGACACCTCCGATCTGCTGTTCTTCGAGCCCCTGACGCAGGAGGATGTGATGAACATCGTCCGCAAGCTCAACCCCGAGGGCATCATCGTGCAGTTTGGCGGACAGACCCCGCTCAACCTCGCCGCGGGCCTGTACAAGGCCGGCGCGCCGCTGATCGGAACCTCGGTGGAATCGATCGATCGCGCGGAGGACCGCGAGCTATTCGCACAGGTGCTGCGCAAGCTCGGCCTCAACCAGCCGGACAACGGCATCGCGCGCAACTCGGGCGAGGCCTTCCAGATCGCGCGCCGCATCGGCTATCCGGTCCTGGTGCGGCCCAGCTACGTGCTCGGGGGTCGCGCGATGGAGATCGTCTACGACGACAACGCGCTCGACCACTACATGCAGCACGCCGTGCAGGCGACTCCGGACCGGCCGATCCTCGTCGACAAGTTCCTCGAGGACGCGATCGAAGTGGACGTCGACAGCATCAGTGATGGCGAGATCACCGTCATCGGCGGCGTGATGGAACACATCGAGGAGGCTGGCATCCACTCCGGCGACTCGACCTGCGTGCTGCCTCCGCACACGCTCTCGGCCGAATTGATCGAGCAGATCAAGACCGCCACCAAAGGCCTCGCCAAGGAGCTCGAGGTGCGCGGCCTGATGAACGTCCAGTACGCCATCAAGGATGACCGCATCTATGTGCTGGAGGTCAACCCGCGCGCCTCGCGCACCGTCCCCTTCGTGTCCAAGGCCATCGGCGTGCCGCTTGCCAAGCTGGCGACCAAAGTGATGGTCGGCATGAAGCTCAAGGACCTGGGCTTCACGGAAGAACTGATCCCGCCCTACTTCTCCGTCAAGGCGCCGGTCTTTCCCTTCAACAAGTTTCCCGGCTCCGACATCACTCTCGGCCCCGAGATGCGCTCGACGGGCGAGGTCATGGGCATCGACGCCGAGCTGGGCAACGCCTTCGTCAAGGCTTACCAAGCCGCCGGACTCAAACTGCCCAAGTCGGGCAAGATCTTCGTCTCGGTCAAGAACACGGACAAGCGCGCCGTGGTCTCCGAGGCCCGCACGCTGGCCTCACTCGGTTACGAGCTCGTCGCGACCGATGGCACCTGGCGCGCGCTGAAGTCCAACGGCATCCCCGTCACGCGCGTCAACAAGGTCCACGAAGGCCGTCCGCATGTCGTGGACATGATCAAGAACCGCGAGATCGCTCTGGTGCTCAACACCCCTCTGGGCAAGCAGCAGCGCGTGGATGACTCCGCCATTCGCGCGGCTGCGGTCACCGCCGGCGTGCCCTGCATCACCACGCGCGCCGGCATCAGCGCCGTCGTCAGCGCCCTCACGGCGATGCACCGCGCTGACTACGCGGTGCGTTCGCTTCAGGAGCATCATCAGGACCTGCCGCGCCGCATGCCGAGCACGGCAGTCCCGAAGAAGGCTCGCGTCTAGCGCCCCGCGCCATGCGCGTCGCCCTTTTCGATCTCGACGAGACGCTGCTCGACGGCGTCAGCGACCTGCTTTGGAGTGAGTACCTCGCCGAGCGCGGAGCCTTCGACGCCGAGATAACGCGCGGCTTCCACCGGGACTACATGCAGGGCACGCTGGATCTCCCCCGCTTCCTGGCGCACTACCTCGAGCCGTTCCTGCGCGTCCCGCCCGCGACACTGCATGAGTGGCGCGCGGATTGGCTGGTGACGCGCGCGGCACCGCGCCTCAAGCCGCAGGCCCGCGCGCTGGTCGAGCAGCGCCGCAGCGAGGGCTACGAACTGGCCGTGGTCACGGCGACGAACGACTTCCTTGCAGGCGCACTGGCCCGTGAGCTCGGCATCGAACACCTGATCGCCACCGAGCTCGAGCGCGAGGGCGTGGGCTTCACCGGGCGCGTGATCGGTCAGCCCTGCTTCCGCGAGGGCAAGATCGCACGCGTGGATGCATGGTTGCGCGCACGCAACCTGGGCTTCAGCGTTCCTGGCGAGTTGTGGTTCTACAGCGACTCGCACAACGATGTGCCGCTGCTCTCGCGCGTGTCACACCCGGTGTGCGTCGATCCCGATGCAAAGCTGGCCAGCCTCGCTGTCGAGCGTGGCTGGCCAGTGATCCGCTGGAAGGCGGGCTAGTTCGATTCTGGAACCCCGCGTTCGTATCGGACGGCCGCCTGACCAGCTCGTGGGTAGCCAAGATGGATCCTGGCGGACCGGTCCTGATCGCAGCGAATAGCATGGCTCTGTTCGTGGATACGAACGACCGAGGGCAACAAGGCTTGGCGATCGTGGAGAGGATCTTTCCGTCGACACCTCCAACCGTCACCCGCCCAGAGCCACAGCCACAGCCACATAGTTGCCCGACGACAATACGGCTGAGAAGAGCGCTATTGGTGCGAGCGTATCGGAACGGGAGAGCTACAGTGCGCCGGCGAGATTCATCGACAGCCTTTCGATCCGGGTTGTGTTGTCGCAGGCACTCACGCCTGCGCGGCTTCGAGTCCACCTCCCCCATATTTTTTCAATCCAGCGACTCCTGGAAAGGCAGAAGCGCAACACACCCGGCACGGATCCTCGTTTACCGGATTCGGCGAACTTCATGAATCGTCGTGGAACCAGCTGGGCCCAGGCGGACAGGTCCTCCATCCTTTCCCGGGAAGGAAACTTCCGCATGGGGAGGTAAACCATGAATGACTGCCTTTCCGGATGCGTCCAGCCGGAACGCATGCTCCCAAGTGACCTTTGGATCATCAACAGTCACGAGCGCCGCGACAACCCCGTCAGATTCAGGGGTGCCGTTCCGTGCCTTCACCTCGATGTTGAGGATCGCCCCGGGCTTTAGCCGGACCTTCAAGCTCCCGGGCATTCCCCGACGAACAGAGATCGATTCATCAATCGTGAAGCCGCGACGCTCGCCTTCTGTTGCACCCATGTGCGCAAGGCCGATCAAGCGATAGTCTCCCTCCAGGAACTGACCATCACAATGGATTTCGTGCCCGTCTGGGCCGCCACTGTTTCCAAATCGTGCAGGCTGCTGCTTGTCTCCCTTCAGACTCAGCAATGCGCCCCAAGCCTGGAAAGTCTGGTCTGCTTGCAAGTCTTCGGTGTTCAACTCGACGCTCAAGGGGACGACGGTCTGTATCAGGAAATTCAATTGCAGGATCGGGGTTTCTGGAAAGTCACATTGGGCAGGGAATGCCCTGAACTGCCAGTCCGCGGCTACCCCGCGTGCCACCTCGAGGCGGGGTGCGGATACATCATACTGAGCAGGGTAGAGCCCATGCACCCGCAAGGGCACGCCCAGGGGACGGGTCAGGCCGAGCCCCATCTCAAAGCGTTCTGGTTCGCCGGGGATGTAGGAGCTAAAGTGGAATTTCACCTCCGCACTCGGCGAACCTGCCGAGTCAACCGCCTGCTCACCAAAGATGCTCTCGGGTGGCACTCGTTTGCCTTCGATATCGACGAGCGAAGTATCGATTTGCAGGATGCCATACTCGTGCGGCTGAAGATCACCCAGGTCTTTCCGCGCCCCTTCGCCCAGATCGAAAAATTGACTGATGACAAAGAGGTCGTCGGCCCCCTCCATCCAATCGATCGTGATCCGCTTGCGCCCGGACCGCACACATGGGATCTCGAAACGGCCGTCGGCATCGACTGTCGTCGTTGCTTCCGGCCTCACCACAGTCATGGCTTGTCCCTGATGATTCGTCTTGTATGAGTGCTTGAGCTCTACACGAACTTCTGATGCAGACCCCTTCGCTCTTCCCGGCGCGAGTCGTGGAATTCTCCCCGTCAACGAAGCGCACTCGATAACGAACGCATTCAGGTGGATCGTCAGCCCCGCTTCGGTAATCAGCATCTGGGAGTACTCGTAAGGTATCCAGCTCTTCGCGATATCGGGCTCGTGCGGGTCCGGCTTTCCCATTCCGCCGCTTGGAGGCCATTCCCCAGGTGAGTCCAGGGAAACAGTCGAAACCCAGTCAGTGGATACAAACAAGTAGCATCCAGGGGGAACTCCCTCCCACCTGGCTACTCCATCGCTGTCCGTGTGCTGCAAGTGACGGCCGTCATAGGCTCTCCCTTCGATGGACCCCAGCGATCGATCGCGCACGCGCCGCTGCCAACTGTTCACTTGGCCCTTCTGGATGTGCCTCAATCGAAAAGGAACACCCGCTGCCGGACTTCCCGATGGGTCCACGCAGTGCACGACAATAGTTGACGTGCCCACCCTCGCGTCGCCAGCATCAGGCTGCGCCGAGGTTCTCGCAGCATCACGGCCGCCACGCTCTCCATCCGGAGCTTGCGCGTGTTCAAGATCCGGGGCGTTTGCCAAGACTTCCACTGGTGGGGATACCGGCACCGGAACGGCTGGATCGGGTCTTGGGCTCACAAGCCACAGGACACCGACCAGGATCAAGCCTGACAACAGGATCCAACGGATGCGGTGTGCCGAAGCCATGGCGTTACTGGGGGCAGGGCTGTCCGCTGAAGCCGAAACTCGCAGTTCCATCGCAGGCGGCAAGCGACTCTGCCTCTTCTACACCCCACGGGTAGATACAGCCATCAGCCCACGCTCCCACACTGAACTGGGCTCTCAATTGTCGAAAATAGACAACAGCGCATCCTGTTTTCGTGATGTTCACGGGTGGAGGTGTTTCCCTGTAACGGCCATTTCGACTTGCTCTTGAAATGCTGACCGCAGGCCCCCCGAGTACGGGCACGGACAGGGATACGGGTGCGCTCGTGCTGGTAAAGCGGGTGCGCTGAATGTCCAGCCTGCATTCGCCTTGCCCCACGAGCGTCGAAGTGTATTCAGAGAAGGCATCGATTTCTCCTTCGCAATCACCTTCGCGGAGATCGATCACGCCCTCCGACGTCAGGTGGCAATACTCTTCGATCTCACCCACGAGTTGTCCCAACGACGGAATCCATCGATACCTTTCGTAGAAGGTGAAGAATGGCGTGATGGTCACTGCTGCATCATTGAAGTTGGCAACATCGCTGGCTTCGGCATGCGATCCCCATATCTCGGGCTGCGGGGCGCCGTCCGTGCTAGCGGGTCTCTTGTGCACAAAGCTGTCTGCTTGATCCCAAGTCATGACGCTCGGATCCAGAGGGTCGCTTGGCACGTATTCTGTGTATGTGCTGAGCTCCAAGCGCCACTCGCCCGGAGCCGCAGTGAGAGCGCTGCCCGACGACAATACGGCTGAGACCAGCGCTGCTGGTGCGAGCATGCGGGAACGGGAGAGTTGCGGTGCGACGGCGAGATTCATCGACAGCCTTTCCATCCGGGTTGTGTTGTCGCAGGCACTCACGCCTGCGTGGCTATGAGACTATCCTACCCCCCCCCCGCGCTATTTTGTCAATCCAGCGACTCCTCGAAGAGCAGAAGCGCAATACAACCGGTCCAGATCCTAGAAATCTGGACCGATCCCGTGACGATCCATACCAGCCCGTCGTCAGTCCTTCGCGATCGCCGAGGGCAGCGGATTTCGAGTTTCGCCGCCATCCGCTTTTCACAGGCTTCGATCAGGGCGTCTTACGCTGGCGCGAGGTGATCTGGGCTTCGAAGGTCCAGTTGTTCTCCTCGGGCACCTCGTGCAGCTTGGGCTTGGGCTTGCCGCCCGCCTCGATCTTGATGTGCGTGACGCGGATGCGGCGACTGTCCGTCTCGAGCTTGTAGAGCAGGTTCGAAATCTTGGATCGCGGGAAAGTCCGATCCGCGGGGACCGGCTTGATCATGATCTTCTTGTCGATGATGTTGCCGCCGATGATCGCTTCGCTGGGCGTCTTGTCGTTTTCGCCGATCTCGACACCATCCGCATCCAGAGCCTTCTGCGCATAGAGCTGCAAGCCTTCCTGCTCGCTGAAGCCCTCGGCGCGCTGGGCCTTGCCCAACTGGTCGAGACGGCGGCCGAGACTTTCGATCTCGCGCGCCAGCTTGGTGACTTCGTTCTCCTCGTAGGTTCCGCCCGCCACCTTGCGCTCGCCTCGTTTCTCGAAAGCCGCCTCCAGCTCCGAAACGCGCGAATGCTGCATGGAACCGAGCGCCGCAAGACCCAGGCTGCCGACCACCGAGAAAAGAATGATGCCCCGGGCAAGGTTGAAGTTCTTAAAGAAGCTCTTCATCGCTGGTTTCCTCAGTTCTTGGCCGACTGAGCGTCGGCGAGCTTGCTGATGTTGGCCTTGGAAACGTCGACCTTGATCTGAAGGTTCTCGACGCTGATGCCCTTGCCGCCCTCGAGCGCTTCAGTGCCGCGATCAGGCACATCGAGGCACCAGCTGCGCTGCTTGAGGGCCATCCGGAAGTTGTTGTAGTTCTCCGTCGCCACGGTCTGCGAGTCGGCGAAGAAGACGACGTCCAGCTTCACCAGCACGTAGTCGCCTTCCTTGTTCTTGCCCTGCATGTAGTCCGAAGCGAGGGAGCGCAGCGAAGGCCGTCCGAGCGAGGGCCCACCGCGCTCGAGTACGTCGAGCACGAGCGCGAGACCCGAGAGCGCGGATTGGGGATAGCTGAGCTCGGTGTCCTGGCCGAGCTGCTTCTCCAGGTTCTTGATCTCGATGTTCAGCAGACGCTTGACCTCCTGCATCTGCTCCAGTCGGGTGCGGTCGGTGTCCTCGTCGATCGTCTTGATGTACTTGGCGATCTTCTCGGGGGGTTGTTCGAGGTATCCGGGTTGCGCCCGTCCGCCCTTCGTCGATCCGACGAGGAAATTCATGGTCCAGTTGCGCCAAGTCCCGATCTTGGCGTTGAGGTTCTCGTAGTCCTTGAGAAGGAAGATGTTCCAGACGCCGAGCAGTGCGACGAGCAGCAGCGCCGCCATGGCGAGCGGCATCTCCACGCGTTCCAGCGTGCCGGTGTAGCGCAACTCCTCCCGTCGCAGCGAGGGTCGCAGCAGTCCGCCGCCGAGCTGGCGTAGGGCCGCCCCGTAGGCAACCGCAAAGGTTCCGCCCGAACCCTCGGGCGCCCCCGCCTCCTCGGGCAGATTCAGGCTGCGGGCCTGGAGATCGAGGAGGGGCGCTGCCAGCAGATCGGGTGCCTCACAGCCGCACAGGTAGAGCCCCTTGAGCGGATGCGCCGTGCGGGCGGCAGAGATCGTGCGCACCAGTTCTCTGCGAATACGGCGGATGGCCTGTTCCATTCGGCGCTTCTGTTCTTCCGCGTCGTAGGTGGCCACGGCAGCGGCCTCCACCAAGGCGCCTTCGGTAGGCGCCTGACCGGCGGGCTGTGCCGGCGCGGCTTCGGCTTCCGCCGCGGGAGCCGTGCCCAGTTCCCACGACAGCGCGCCGACGTGGATCGCGCGCATTTCGCGCGGCTTGCCGCCGTCCACGATGACCACGCTGGTCGAGTAGTCGCCGATGTGAACGAGCACCTGCGCTTCGTCGAGCGGGCACAGTCCGGCTTCGAGTGCCGCATTGAACATGGCGGTGGTCTCGAGCTCCATCTCCTGCGGGTCGAAGCCGGCCATGACGGCGGTGTCCACAGCCGTGCGCAGATCGGCCTTGGGCACGGCGGTGATCAGAAGCTCGCTCTCGCTCTGGCTGGACTCCAGAATCTCGAAGTCCACGACCACCTCATCGATATTCCACTGCGAAAGGTGGCTCTCGACCTCGAACTTGATCACCTCCTCGATCTTGCCCTTCTCGCTGAAGGGCAGCTTGATCGAACGAAAGGCGCCCAGACCGGTGTCCAGAGCCACCCCGACGGAGTCCAGCGGCAGGCTCTGCTGCTGGAATGCGGCTTTCAGGGCGGCTGCGCGGGCCGCGATATCCGCAGCGGCATCGCCGGTGCGTCGCGGCAGCTCGCCGCTCAGCGTGGTGACAATCTTGTGCTTCTTGGGACCGCCGTCGAGCACAACCAGCTCGAAGCGGCGCGGTCCGAGGCGTATGCCGCAGGATCTTGCCATGGGGCTCTAGTGAGGTTTGGTGGGAAGTTCGGTGACCAGTTGCTGGAAGCGCTCGCGCTCGGGGCCTTGCAGGAGCTTGTTCTGGATGAGGTCCCGATAGTAGCGACCGCGGTCGGCAAGTTCCGGTTCCATCTGTTCCATCGTCGCCGATTCGTGAAGGGCCTTGATGCTGGCGATGTCGCGTTCGTAAGCGGTCAGCAGCTGGGAGAGGTATTTCCGGCGATCCTCGGGGATCCGAAACTCGCGGATCAGTTGCTCGCGGTACTGGTCAAAGGGCCCGGGAGGCTCCGGTATGCGCAGTTTCTGGGTCGTCCAGAAGACACCGGCTGCCAAACCGGCCCCGAAGGAGACCAGCGACAGCATCAGCACCCAGAACTTCAGGGAGCTCACGTCTACCTCGGTGCTCCGGCGGCGGCCTGGGTCCGGTTGAGTTGATCGAGTTCCTCCAGCACCTTGTCCAACTGAACTTCCTCGCGGTCGTCCGCGGCCAGTTGGTTGGTCTGGGGCAGGCTGAGCGTGCGGATGCCCAGAGCCAGAGTGAACAACAGCAGAGCCGCAGCCGCCGTGCAGGCCAGCACGAAACGCAGCACGCCGCCCTCGCGGTCCGCGCCGACAGGCGTTGCGCCAGACGCGCGCTGACCGGGCAGAGCCGTCAGTCGGCTGCGGCGCGGCAAGGGCTCGCCCTGAACCGCGGCGCGGGCGACGCGGGCGGCAAACCCCTGCGGGATCGCGGGAGTCTGCGGGGCCACGAACCAGCGTTTGAGGTTCTTTTCGTCCTGCGCGCCGGCGCGGCAGGGCTGGCAGTCGAGCAGGTGCGCGCGCAGCGGAGCGGCTTGCGCCTGCGAGAGCTCCCCATCGAGGTAGCTTTGGATCAGCGAACGGGCGTCATGGCATTCCATGGTCTGGTCTCCTAGAGCTCGGTACCGAACTCGGGGTATTTCTGCAGCAGCTTCTCCTTGAAGCGGGCGCGCGCACGGAACAGCCGGGATTCGACGGTTCCAATCGAGATGCCGAGCATGTCGGCGATATCCTGATAGGCCAGTTCCTCGAACTCGCGCAACACGAGCACGGTGCGAAAGATCTCTGGGATCTCCTCCAGCACGGACTGGGTGATCGAGCTGATTTCGGCGCGCTCAAGGTTGGCCGCCGGAGCGGGCGAACGCGTCATCTGCGTGACCGGCAACACCTCGAGGTCCTCCACGGCTTGAACCGGCGAGCGGCCGCGGCGCTTGATATGGTCGAGCACCGTGTTGACGGCGATGCGGTAGATCCAGGTGTAGAAGGAGGATTGGCGCTGGAAGCCCTCGAGGTTCTTGTAGGCCTTGAGGAAGGTCTCCTGAGCCAGGTCCTCGACCTCCGCCGACTCCCGCACATAGCCCCGGATGAGGCGGAAGATGCGCTCCTGATAGCGCTCGACCAGCAGTTGGAACGCCAACTGGCTGCCTTGCAGGCTCTCGGCGACCAGCCGGTCGTCTTCGGGTGCGCTCTGTTCCATGGGGAGGGCCTGTATCACGCGGGAACGGACGCCCGCCGGGCAAGTCTATTCCCCGGCGGCAGGTATCCGGGGGCTAGTCGTTGCGCGGAGGGGGGCTCTCGACACCACCCAGCCGGTGCCCAAGCTTGTCGCGCTTCGTTCGTAAATACTTGAGGTTATTCAAGTTAGGCTGGGTCTCCAGCGGCACTTGGTCGAGCACTTCCAGACCGTAGCCGGCCAGACCCGCGATCTTCTTGGGGTTGTTGGTCAGCAACTTCATTTTGCGCACTCCCAGATAGTGCAGGATCTGCGCCCCCAACCCGTACTCCCGCAAGTCGGCCGGGAAGCCGAGCTTCTCGTTGGCCTCGACCGTGTCCAAGCCAGAGTCCTGCAGGCGGTAGGCCTTGAGCTTGTTGGAGAGCCCGATCCCGCGCCCCTCCTGGCGCATGTAGACCAGCACCGCCCGCTGCTTCTCCCCCATGATCTCAAGCGCCCGATCGAGCTGCGGGCCGCAGTCGCAGCGCAGCGAATGGAATACATCGCCCGTAAGGCATTCGGAGTGCACCCGGACCCAAACCGCATCGTCGATCGGGGGCCGCACGCCGTCCAGACCCGGCTGCGGGAGGCCCAGACTGAGCGCGACGTGCTCCTTGCCGTCGATCTTCGAGCGGAACATGTGCGCCTGGAAGATGCCGAAGCGCGTGGGCAGCGGCACATCGAGCTCGATCGGCTCGACCAGGCGCTCGTGCAGGCGGCGCCAGGCGATCAGGCTCTCGATCGTGCAGATCTTCAAGCCGTGCCGGGCGGCGAACTGCTCGAGGTCCGGCATGCGGGCCATCGTCCCGTCGTCGCGCATGATCTCGCAGATCACTCCCGCCGGGCGCGAGCCGCACAGGCGCGCGAGGTCGACGATGCCCTCGGTCTGGCCGCCGCGCACCAGCACGCCGCCCTCCCGAGCGCGCAGCGGGAAGATGTGCCCGGGGCGGGCGAGGTCGGAGGGCTTGGCGCCGGCCCTGCAGGCCACCCGAACCGTGTGCGCGCGGTCCTTGGCGCTGATGCCGGTCGTGACGCCCGAAGCGGCCTCGATCGAGACGGTGAAGCCGGTCCCCATCTTGTTGGTGTTGGTCGAGGCTTGCGGCACCAGTTCCAGCTGGTCGCACAGGTCCGCGGACAGCGGCATGCAGATCAGACCGCGCCCCTCGCGCGCCATGAAATTGATGGCCTCGGGCGTGACGGCTTCGGCCAGCATGGCGAGGTCGCCCTCATTTTCGCGCCCGGGGTCGTCCACGAGGATGATCATCCTGCCGGCGCGCAGCTCTTCGAGGATTTCGGGGATCGTAGCGATGGGCATGGCGTGTCGGAGAAGGTCTTGGCGATGGCCTGAACAGTCATCCATAGTAGTGAATCCCCATCCTGTTGGAGCCGTTGATGAAGAAAAGTGCCCTCGATCCCGTCTGGATTGCCCTGCTGCTGCTTGGCGCGGGCTCTTGCGCCGCGCCGCAGACGACGAGCAAGCTGTTCCAGCCCGCCGCGGGGCCGGTCCCGGTGCCCGCGCAGGATGCGCGTCTTTCCATCCGGCATTACGAATACATGCGACAGGACGGCGGCGGCTTCCTGCAGTACCAGCTGGCCAAGGGCTCGCCGCAAATCCGCCTGCTGGCGGCGCAGGCGCTTGGTTCCCTGCCCTTTCCGCAGTGGGGCGCGCGGGTCAGCACGGCCTTGTGCGCGGCTCTCCGCGACGAGGATCCGCTCGTGAGAAGCGCGGCGGCTTTCGGGCTGGGCATCCGCGCCGACCCGCAGACGCTCGCGGCGCTGTGCGCGGCCGAACCGGTCGAGAAGCATGCACAGGTCCGGGCGCGGCGCGTGGAAGCCGCCAGTCGTTTCGATGATGACGCGGCACGGGAGTTTGTGTTCACCGCGCTGCAGGATCGCGAACCGGCCGTCGTTTGCGAGGCGGTGCTCGGCATCGCGCGCTGGAAGAAGGACGCGAAGCAGTGGACCGCCGCGGAGAGTCGACTGATCGGGATCGCACTCGACAGCCACAGCCCCGAGGACTGCCGCTGGAGGGCGCTGTTTGCGCTCGCGCGCCAGCGCTCCGGCGCAGCCGAGCGAGCCTACAGCGCCGCCGCCGCGCTGCCCGATGCCCGCGCCCGCATCTACGCCGCGCAGGGCTTGGGCTTCGTGCGTGATTCAGCGCAGGCAACGGCAGTGCTTGCCGGACTGCTCAAGGACAGCGACTGGCGCGTCGTCTGCGAGGCGGCGCTCGGGCTTGGCAGACATTCCGACGAAGCGGCTCTCGATGCGCTGCTGGTCATGACCGGGCACGCGAGCGCCCATGTCCGGCGAGTGCAGCTGGAGGCGCTTGGGAACTTCGCAGCTCAAGCCGAGCGCGTGCAGCCGGCGCTGGAAGCTGCTCGTAGCGACAACTCCGTCAACGTGCGCGCAGCGGCTATCGAGTCCGGGGCCAAGCTGCTGAAGGCGGGAGCGCTCGGCAATCTGGAAGGGCTGGCATCCAGCGACGAAGCGCGCATCCGTCTGGCGGTCGCCACCGGGCTGGTGCACTTGCCAGCGACCGCGCGCGTCGAGTTGGCGCTGGCACTGGCACAGGACTCCGACCTGCGCGTGCGCGCCGCGGCTCACGAGGCGCTGCTGGGAGTCGACGATCTGCGCGCCACAGCCGCGATCGAGCAATGCTGGCGCAGCGGCGACAATGGTGTGCGCCTGGCGCTCTCGACCAGACTCGAGGAGAGCGCCAGCGCCGAGGATCTGCCGGGCATGCGCGAGTGCTTTGCCAACGCCAGCGGGGACATCGCCCCGGAGTTGAAGCGTTCGCTGCTGAAGGCCTGTGCCCGCATCGGCGGAGATCAGGCCTCCAGCCTGATTCAGTCAGCACTCGCCGATCCGGACAGGAGTGTGCGGCAGCTGGCGCAGAGCCTCGGCGGAGCGAACGCAAGCCGGCTGGTGTCTGAAGCCCCGGCGGAGCGCGACTTCTCGGCGCTCGAAGAGCTGCCCGAGGATCCAGAAGTCGAAATCGTGACTTCGCGCGGCACGCTGCGCTTTCGCCTGCTGTCGCGCGAGACGCCCCTGCACGTGCACAACTTCCTCGCGCTCGCTCGGCGGGGCGAGTACGAGAACACGCTCTTCCATCGCGTCGTCCCCGACTTCGTGATCCAGGGAGGCGATTACCGCGGCGATGGCAACGGCGGCCGCACCTTCGATGCCGGGCCGCTACCAGCCGAGTTTCGACCTCGGAAATTTCTTCGCGGTGCGTTGGGAATGCCGCGCAACGATGAAGTGGACAGCGGCGGCAGCCAGATATTCGTCACGCATCGCGAAACGCCGCATCTCGATGGCCGCTACACGCTGTTCGGGGAGTTGGTGGGCGGTTTCGAGGTGCTCGACGCGATTGAAGTCGGGGATCGGATTCTGTCCGTCCGCGAGCGAAAATAGAGCCGAAACGAGCGGAGCCCGCCGCTTTTCTCAATTTGCTATCTCCTACGTTCCGAAAGAACAAACAGGTCGGCCCGACCCCCAGCGGTCGGGGCGCCCCTCCTTCTCCATGGAACGCACCTCGATCTTGTACGCCCTGGTCCTCACCGCCGGCGTGGGCACCATCTGCATGCGGCATGTCGACGACCGCATCGCGCGTCTCGAACAGACACCGCGCGTCACCCCGCAGGAGTTGCGCATCCTGGGCGCAGCCGTGGAGTCCCTGCGCGATCGAGTCGACGGAACACTCGAGCTGCTCGAAACTCTCTCGCTCAACGACGCACAGCAGGCCGAGCTCGCCAAGCAACTGCGGCAGCTCGAAACAGAACTCCAGCATACGGCGCTTTCCATCGGCGAACAGCGCACGCGGCTGGCGAGCTATGAGCTGGAGCAACGCGCCGTTCCCGAGCGTCTCGCGTCGCTGGTGGGTTCCCAGCTTCAATGCCGTGTCGAGGAATTACGCGCTGAAATCGACGAGCGTTACACGAACATACGCGACATCGCCAAGGCGACCAGCGATCAGGTCCAAGAAGTCGAGCAGAACCTGCTGCGGGACGAGGATCGCATGTGGCGCGAGCTGGTCGGTCCGGTCGTGCAGCTGGCCGGCGAGGAGACCGTCGGCAGCGGCGTGCTGCTCGAATCGCGACCGATCGACGACAAGCGCTGGCGCACCTGCATCCTGACGGCCTGGCACGTCGTGCGTGACATCATCGCCGAAGGCGACCCGCGCACCACCCCGATTCCGGTGACGATCTATCGGCCCGAGCGCCAGACCCGCTTTGAATCCGCCTTCGTGCTCGCTCATGATCCGTCGATCGACGCGGCGCTGCTGGTGCTCGACTGTGATCAAAAGGTGGAGTGCGGCGCAAAACTGGCCCCTGCGGAGGTGATCACCCACAGCCGGATCTTCGACCGGATTTATGCGGTTGGCTGTCCGCTCGGCAACGATCCCATCCCGACCTTCGGCGAGATCGCCGACACGCACCACCGCGTCGAGGATCAGCGTTATTGGATGATCAGCGCACCGACCTACATCGGCAACTCGGGCGGGGGCATCTTCGATGCGGAATCCCACGAGCTCCTGGGCATCTTCAGCAAGATCTACACGCATGGTTCGCTGCGCCCCACCGTGGTGCCCCACATGGGTCTCGTGGTGCCGCTGACCGAGTTCTACCGGTGGCTGGAAAATACCGACCAGCTGAGCCTGCTGGAGCCCGCGCCGGCTGTGCAGGCCCGCACCGCATCCAGCGGACGCTGATCGCGGCCAAACGCTAAGCTCGCGGACATGCAAGCCATGTCCTGTCCGGATCCCGACATGATCCGAGCCAACCGCGCCGCGCTCGGCGAGCAGGTCATCACCACTCCGCAGCGCCGCATCGTCGACGACGCCTTCGATCAGGCCTTCGGCGCCGCTACGGGTGTCTGGCTCAAGGAGGAGCTCTTCCAGTACACGGGCAGCTTCAAACCGCGCGGCGCGCTGACCTTCCTGCGCGACATCGACGACGCCGCGCTGCGCCGAGGCATCACCGGCGTTTCCGCCGGCAATCATGCCATCAGCCTGGGCTACTGCGCCCGGCTGCTTGGCACCAGCGCCAAGGTTGTCATGCCCCGTACGGCCAACCCATTTCGCATCGAGCGCTGCCGCGAGTTCGGCGTCGAAGTCGTGCTCGTGGACAACGTCGCCGAGGCTTTCGAGCGCGTGAAGGCCATCGAAGCCGGCGAAGGCCGCACGTTCGTGCATCCCTTCGAAGGGCCGAAGACTGCGCTGGGCACGGCCACCGTGGGACTCGAGATGCTCGATCAGATCCGCGCGCAGGGTGAGGAGTTCGACGCGATCGTGGTGGCTGCGGGCGGCGGCGGACTGACCGGGGGTATCGCCTGCGCCGTGAAGCAAATGAGCCCCTCCACTCAGGTCTTCGTCGTCGAACCGGAGGGCGCGGACACCATGCACAGGAGCTTCGCCGCCGGCAGTCCGCAGTCGATCCCTGCCGTGCGCACGATCGCCGACTCGCTCGGCGCGCCGCGCTGCGAGCCCTATTCCTTTGCCCTCAACCGCCGCTTCGTCAACGAAGTGGTGCTGGTGAACGACGAGCAGATCCGCGCCGCGATGCGGCTGTTGTTCCGCTCGGCTAAGCTGGCGGTCGAGCCCGCGGGCGCGGCCGCGCTGGCGGGACTGATGTACCCGCTGCGCGAGCGGCTGCAGGGGCGGCGCGTGGGCGTGCTCGTCTGCGGATCGAACACGGATGCCGCGAGCTTTGCCCGCCACATCCTGCCCTGAATCCTCGGTTTGTGAACCTCAAGCCCACCATCGGCTAGGCTGTTCCTCGTGACGATCGAGACCAAGAAGACGCTCTGCAACCGCGACTGCCCCGACACCTGCGGCATCGTCGCCACGCTCGAGAACGGCCGCGTGACACAGCTCCAGGGCGACAAGCAGCACCCGGTCACGCGCGGGTTCCTGTGCCATCGCACGAACCAGTTCCTGAACCTGCAGTACTCGCCCGATCGCATCCTGAGCCCGCTGATCCGCCGCGGAAGCGGCTTCGAGCCGGCCAGCTGGACCGAAGCAATGGATCTCATCGCCGAGCGCCTGCTCGCGATCCGTGCGGAATCGGGTCCGTCCTCCATCCTGCACTACCGCTCGGCCGGCGGCATGGGTTTCGTCAAGCACGCCACGAGCCACTTCTTCGAGTTGTTCGGACCCGTGACCGACAAGCAGGGCGACATCTGCAGCGGAGCGGGCGAGTGGGCGCAGATCAGCGATTTTGGCGACTACGACGCCAACGACGCGAGCGATCTGCTCCACGCGAAGGAGATCCTGATCTGGGGTCGCAACATCCACGTGTCCTGGCCGCACCTGCTGCCTGAACTGCGCGGCGCCAAGGCCAAAGGAGCGCAGCTCACCCTGATCGATCCGGTGCACCACCGCACGGCTGATTTGTGCGAACGGCATTGGCAGCCGCGGCCCGGCGGTGACTTTGCGCTGGCGATGGGAGTCGCGCGTGTGCTGTTCGAGCGCGGCTGGGTGCATCCGGATGCGGGACAATGGTGCGATCACCTCGATGGTTTCCGCGAGCTCGCCGAGACGAAGAGCCTTGCCGAGTGGTGCGCTGAGGCCGATCTGCCCGCGGAGGCGGCGGAGGATCTCGCGCGACGCCTGCATCAGGGACCGACGACAATCCTCGTGGGCTGGGGCATGGGCCGCAAGCTCAACGGCGGAGGCAGCGTGCGCGCTCTCGATGCGTTGGCTGCGATCACGGGCAATGTCGGCATTCCTGGTGGTTCGGTGAACTTCGAGATCAAGCGCCGTCGTCCCTTCGACCTGTCCTTCCTGCGCGGCAACGCGCCGCGGCGACTGACCGAACCGCTGCTCGGGCAGGAGATACTTGCAGCTAAGGATCCGCCGATCCGCGCCGTCTGGATCACGGCGGGCAATCCGGTCGCGATGCTCCCCGACTCTAAGACCACCGCTCATGCGCTCGCGACGCGCGATTTCGTCGTGGTGGTCGACAACTTCCTCACGGACACGGCGGAGCACGCGCATGTCATCCTTCCGACAACGACGCTGCTCGAGGACGATGACCTACTGGGGTCCTACGGGAACCACTACATCGGTGTCTCCCAACCCGTCGTCGAACGCCCGGAGAACGTGAGGTCGGATCTGGAGATCATCCAGATGCTGGCCGAGCGCACAGGCCTGGCGAAAGAGCTCGCTGGGGATGTGCGCGCGTGGAAGCGCCGGATTCTTGCTGGCAAGCTGGCGCCGGCGGGCGCCACGTTGGAGCGGTTGGAGCAGGGACCGATGCGCAATCCGCTCGCCACCACGATGGTCTGGAAGGATCGACGCTTCGCCACGCCGAACGGCCGCGCGCAACTGATGCGCGAGGCGCCGCCCTTGGCTGCAAGGCCGACGGCACAGTTCCCGCTGCTGCTGCTCTCGGTCTCGAGCGAAAAATCACAGGCCTCGCAATGGTCCCGCATGCCGGAGGCTCCGCTGGTGGTCACCGTGCATCCCGAGGCTGCCTGTGGCATTGCGCATGGAGCGCTCGGGCGTCTGGAGTCGGCCATCGGCTCGATGACCGTGCGCGTACGGCATGATCCGCGCCAGCGCCGAGATGTCGCGCTGGTACCCAAGGGCGGCAGCCTGCGCCGCGGTATGTGTGCCAATGCGCTGATCCGGGCGCGTTTGTCGGATCAGGGCATGGGTGCCGCGCTGTACGACGAGCTGGTGCGGCTCGTTCCCTGAGCCGGCGTGGTTCAGGGGCGGCGTGATTCAGGGCCGGCGTGCGGAGTCGTTTTCCTGCACGTGGTTCTCGATCGAGAGCGGCTGGGCGCTGAGCTCGATCGGGGCCGCGGCCCCGATCTCGTCCTGCGTGGCGGCCCCCAAGCGCTTGAGCTCCCGCGCCTTGGGCAAAAGGCGCGATTCCATCGACGCGGAAGCCTTGTTGAACGACTCGACCGCGCCGTTGAGGCCCTTGCGAACCTTCTCCATGTGGTCCGCGAAGGTCACGATCCGAGCGTAGAGCTCCTGTCCTGCCACCTGAATCTCGCGGGCGTTCTCGTTGATTGCCGCCTGCTGCCATTGCAGGGCGCAGACCCGCAATAGAGCTAGCAGCGTCGAGGCTGTCGTGATGACGACGCGCTTTTGCAGCGCCTCGTTGTAGAGCTCCGTGTCTTCCTCAAGCGCCGCAATCAGGCCGCTTTCCAGCGGCACGAAGAGCACGGTGATCTCGACGCTGGCGCCGAGCGCCTTGGCATACTCGCGGCCCGCAAGCGCACGCACGTGGTTGCGCAGAGCCTTGGCGTGCTCGGTGCGCCGGGCCTGTCGTTCCGCATCCGAAAGCGCCTGATTGAGCGAATCCAGATAGGCATTCATCGGCACTTTGGAGTCGATCGGCAGGAACCGATGGCCCGGCAGACGCACGATCATGTCCGGACGCAGCCGGTTCCCGGCTTCGCCTTCGACGCTGGCCTGTTCAGTGAAGTCGACGTGCTGGCTGAGACCGGCCAGTTCGGCGATGTTCCGCAGCGAAATCTCGCCCCACTGGCCGCGCTGACGGTTGTCCCGCAGGGCACTGGAGAGCGTCTGAGCGGCGCTGGAAGCCTTCTGCTGGAGTTCCGCGATGTTGCGCAACTGCTCGCCGAGGGTCTTGGCATCGCCCTCCTGCTTCTGACTGATGCGCGCAACCAGCTCCTCGCTGCGCTTGAGCTGCTCCTTGAGGGGCTTGAGCGTCTCATCAAGCAGCTTGTGGGAAGATTCGCTCTGGCCCTTGGCCTGCGTCTGGAGCTGCGCGACGGCCTCCTTGAGAATGTCGGCGCTCGCGGCCTTGAAGACGGTCTCCACCTCGGCCTTCTGCGCTTCTAGATTGCGACTGCGCTCGGCAAGGCGCGCCTGGTCGACAATCAGCGCGTCGCGCTCCTTTCGAAGCTGTTCGAGTTCAGCCCCCAGTTCGGCCTGGCGAGCGCGGGCGCTTTGGGTGCCTTGACGGCCTGCGAGCCAGCCGATGGCGAGTCCGGCGCCGGCGGCGATGACGATCCATACGATTTCCATGGAGAGCCATGACGCTACCCGAAGCGAGGCTTCTTCGTGGCCGAAAATCGCCTGCTACTTGAGCCTGTCCGCAGGGCTTGCGATGCTGCCGGAATGATTCGAGTCCATGCCGTTCCTTCGATTGATTCCACACTTTCCCGCAAGCACGGCTTCGACGCGCTGGTGATCGTCGCCCACGACCTCACGGCGGTGGAGCACGAGCTGTGCGTGCAGGCCTTCGCGGTCGCACGCAAGGTCGATGCGAAGGCGGCGAGCGCCCTGTCGCTCGTTCCGGTGGCGGCAGCTCCTGGCGGGCGCGTGATCCTGAGCCCCACCGGAGCGGTGACGCGCGACCACGATGATGTGCGGCGCTATGCGGACGCGGCGCGCAAGGGGTTGCTGCGTGCGCGGGACGCCGGCTCGCTGGAGCCGCTGCTGGTGATCGCCGCTCCGCCGAAGGACGAGCGTCTGGTGCATGCGGCTCGAGTGGCGGCCTTGGGTGCTGTTGGCGGGCTGTGGGAGCCCTTGGAAGCGCGCGAAGCGCGTGGCGACTCCGTCGAGCCGATCAAGAGCATCGGCGTAACCGTGTTCTGCAGCAGCTTCGATTCCGCGGATGCGGCCTGGGTGGAGGCGACCGAGTCGGGTCTGCGTCTGGCGCGCGATCTGTGCGGCACGGAGCCGGAGCGCATGGCCCCGCCGCGCTTTGCCAAGTACTGCGTCGAGGCCTTCGAGGGCAGCGACGTCAAGGTCTCGGTGGTCAACGATCTCAAGCTTCTGGCGCGCGATTATCCGCTGCTGAGCGCCGTGGCGCGCGCCTCGCTGGAGGTCGAGCGCCATCGGCCCTGCGTGGTGCGACTGGAGTACAAGCCTAAGGTCAAGCCGCGGCATACGCTGCTCTTTGCGGGCAAGGGACTGACCTACGACACCGGCGGCGCCGATCTCAAGGTCGGCGGCGTGATGGCGGGCATGAGCCGCGACAAGGGCGGCGCGGCAGCGGTAGCGGGTTTCGTGCTCGCGGCAGCGAAGCTGAAGCTTGCCGTCCACGTCATCGCCGAGTTGGGCGTCGTGCGCAACTCGATCGGCGCGGAGAGCTTCGTCACGGACGAGATCATCACCAGCCACGCTGGCGTGCGCGTGCGTATCGGCAATACGGATGCGGAAGGCCGTCTGGTTTTGGCCGATCTGCTGTCGCACCTGCGACTGCGCGCACTGAAGCTGAAGGACGCGAAGATCTTCTCCGTGGCGACGCTCACCGGGCATGCCGGACGCGCTGTCGGTCCCTACAGCATCGCGCTGGACAACGGCCCCGCGCGGGCGGCGGGTGTTGCGCAGCTTCTGGGGTCTCGTGGGGATCTGTGGGGCGATCCGTTCGAGATTTCCCGCTTGCGCCGCGAGGATTTCGACTTTGTCCAGCCGCGCACGAAGGCCGATGATCTGCTCTCCTGCAACAACCTGCCTTCCTCGGGGACTGCCAGGGGACACCAGTTCCCGGCGGCCTTCCTCGTGATCGCTTCAGGCCTCGACAAGCACGGCACGGATTCGAACCAGCCTTTGTGCTTCACCCACATCGACATCGGCGGCAGCGGAGCCGAGGGCGGTGATTGGCAGCATGGACGCCCCACCGGCAAGCCGCTCGTCGCGCTGCTGGCGAGCTTTGGGTGAGGACGCCGGTGGCTGCGGCGCTGCTGATGGGGGCAGCGCGCGGTTCGGGGAGCATTCGGGGTCCTGCTCAGAGCTGAAACCCAGGCTCATCGGCTGAAAGGCCCACTCGCCCAGAGCGAGTGGGCGCTCCTGCGGGCCTTGCCGAAAGAGAAACTCTGCTTCGCATGCGCATGGACGGGTGCCTCGTTGCCGGAGGAGCGCCATTGCGGCCGCCTTTAGGCGCCGCTTCTTCGCCATCGAGTTCAACGGCACGAACAGCCTGCCCCACGCTCATCCGATCCGCCATGACCCTGAGCGCGACCATGGCCATGCGCTGCGCGCTCATTTGACGGCGAAGTCACACGACAAGCGTTAAGCTCATCCGACGTGTCCCTCGCAGCCCCAGCCCTGACCACCTCCCCGAGGCCGATCGCTTGAGTCTTCTGTGCTTCATGCTGTTGTCCGCGGCGATCCATAAGCCGCCGCAGGGCTGGGAGCCGCGCTCCGACCTTCAACGCTCCCTCCCGGATTCCATTCGCATTCTGGAACGGGAGGATGCCCGTCTGCCCGTACGCGCATGGCTGGTCGAGGCTCGCGCCGACAAGGCATGGCGGCCTGAGGCGAGCCTTCCCCCGAAAGGTCTGCGCAAGACGACGCAGCAGGCCGGTGAACTGCAGGCCCTTGTCGCGATCAACGCCGGGTTCTTCTCGAGCAGCGGATCGGTCAGCCTCGTGATCGACGAAGGCAAACTGGCGGCCAAGGGAGTGTACTCCGTGCAACGCGATGCCTTCACGCATCCGCTGACACGCGCGGCTCTGGGCTTCGATGCCGACGGACGCCCCGACTGTGCCTGGGTCTGGTGTGCGGACAATCTGCTCTACGCGCTCGAGGATCCGCTTCCCAATGCACCCGGCAAGCCGGCGCAGATTCCAAATCGGCTGCCCAGACAGACGTGGGTGATGGAGGAGGTTCTCGGCGGGGGCCCGATGCTGGTCAGCGCCGGGAAGCAGCGCATCAGCGAACAGGAAGAGTGCTTCCAGAGCATCGGCGGCGATTCCCGCCATCCCCGAACGGCAGCGGGTTATTCGAAGGATGGCCGCTTGCTGCTGCTGATCGTGGACGGACGCAGCCAGCGCAGCCGGGGAGCCACACTGAGTGAGCTGGCGGAAATGTTGCTGGCCTTCGGCGCCCAGGAAGCGATCAACCTGGACGGCGGCGGCTCCACGACCCTGGTTGTGCGCGAGAAGATCGTCAACGAGCCATCCGACATCACAGGCGAGCGCCCCGTTGCCTCCATTCTGGCTCTGGTCCCGAACGCCCGGTGAACTCATGAACCACTGCGCACGCCATGCCTTGCGAGTTGTGTGCTTTGGCCTGCTCTCATTCGCGGCGCGGGCGCAGGACTTGGTCGGCCTGTATCTGGAGTGGGCGCGCGATCCCTCGAGCACCGTCATCGTCAACTGGGTGGATTTGTATCCGGAGGGCACGACGGACCTGCTCTGGCGGCAGGAAGGTGCAGCCGAATGGAAGCAAGCCAAAGCCCTTCGGCACTCCGTTCCTCCGTCCAGCCTGCAGCGCTGTTCGGTGGAATTGACCGGGCTCTCGGCGGACACGCGCTACGAGCTTGCGATCGGCAAGCCGCCGGAGAAGAACGCCAAGCCGCTGTGTTTCCGCACGATGCCCCGGGATCTCACATCGCGTCCGGTGCGTTTCGTCAACGGCGGCGACACGATGGCCACACGGGAGATGTTCGAGGCGATGAACCGCCAGATGGCGGCGCTGGATCCCGACTTTCTGGTGATCGGCGGGGATCTTGCCTACGAGAATGGCACATGGGCCATGCGAGTGGTCGATTGGCTGGAGGCCTACTCCAGAACGGCCGTGACCAAGGATCGCCGCTTGATTCCGTTGGTTGCTGCCATCGGAAATCACGAAGTGCGTGGGCACTTCAACGGCAAAGCACCCGCGGATGCCCCCTATTTCTATGGATTGATGACGCTTCCGGAAGGCAAAGCTTATCGCGCGATCGATTTTGGTTCGTATCTGTCGCTGATTCTGCTCGACAGCGGTCATACGCAGCCAATCGAGGGCGATCAGACTCGCTGGCTCGAACAGAGTCTCCAGCTGCGCTCCAACCAGCAGTTTCTTTTCCCCATCTACCATTGCCCGGCATGGGGTACGACCAAGGCGCCCAAGGACGGGACCCCGCTCGACAACCCCATCTCCGTCGCCATTCGCACCCACTGGGTGCCGCTCTTCGAGCGCTTCGGGAACACGGCGGCCTTCGAACACGACCACCACAACTTCAAGCGCACCCATCGAATTCTCGAGGGGAAGCGCGATGACGAGCGCGGCTTGCTCTATCTGGGAGACGGAGCTTACGGAGTCGCGGTCCGCACCGTCCCCGCGGAGGGAACGGCTTGGTGGCTTGCCAAGGCGGAGCCTCGAAACCATCTGTGGTGCGTGGATCTACGCGTCGACGGCTCCGCCGCCATCCGCGCAATCGACGCCTCGGGAACGGTGTTCGACTCCGTGGAACTCAAGCGCTCCCGTACTGAGCCGCTCACGAGACGCTAATCGAGCTCAACCTCGATTTCGTAGGCGATGATCCTATCGGGCGCCTCAGGGTCGGCGATGCCCTTGATCTGGATGTCGATCACCGGGTAGTTCTCGACGTCGTTCATGGCGCTGGCGAAGGTGGCGTAGTCCGTGATGTCGCCGGTGAACACGCAATTGAGAGGCACAAACACCTCCGGGGTGGCGCTTCGGTCCACACTTCCGCCGAACGGATCGTCGAATTCCTCCACCAGCGCGTAGAGTTCCAGCCCGGCCAGCGTATCGATGCCACCGATCACCGATCCTTCAGCCTCGCCCGGCTTGATCCGGATCTCCGTTGCCGGCAGTTCGCGGGAAGAGGGGCTTGATCCGGTCAGCTGACCTCGGACCTCCACGCGCTGGCCCGCCTGAATCCAGAAAGCCGGAAGCGCCGGGTTGACGCCGGCATCCAGCCATACATCCGGTTGCGCGAGGAGGCTCACGTGGATCGGTCCGCTCACATCTCCGGATTGGATCAGCGGAGCAAGCGGCGGCAAGTCCAGTTCGAATGAGAGCGGCATGCCCGCGTCGTCACTGACCGTGCCCTCATATTCGTTGCCTTCGCTTTCGATTTCGACGCGCGAGGCCAGGAACGGAGCGTTCTGGAACTGTAGGAAACGAACATCGACTTCCATACCGACGCTCAGAGCGCTTGGATTCACTCTTTCCCCGTCGTCAACCATGAACATCGTCCCCGCATCCCAATGGACCGTCTGGGTTGCGGGGATGGATTCCAAAGCGCTCTCGACCAGGGCGGAGCCTTCCTTCACCTCGGCAACGACCATCGTGAAGCTAGAACCGAGAGCGTCGACGCCGATCACCACGCCTCGCATGCGCACATCGTCGCCCGCACCGGCTTCGTCCTCGATTTCGATGCGGGAGGCTTCGATGTACCCGTTGACCATCGCTCCGTGGATTTCCACGAGGCTCGTATTGGCGGACAAGGCTGCATAGAACGAGCTGCGATCCGCGAACACTTCTCCTGAGTCGTTCTGTAGTAGTGCACTCACCGGGACTGACACCTCAAGGCTTCCGAGCAGCACGTCGCAGTCGTCATCGACCCAGGCATCGATCGTGATCCGGTGGTGGACGGTGTCGATGGAGCGAACGATTCCGGTGATGTCATCGATGTCGATCGGGTCGCTGGCGTCTTCTTCAGCAAAGCTGCTCCCGATCGGATCGAGAACAAAGCCGCTCGCACCATCGCCCGTCAGCGATTCGTTGAGATCGAAGTCCACGATGCAGCGCTGGTATCCGTCAGCCGCTAGCACCAGCGGCATCGCAAAGTCGGCCTCCAGCAGGTCTCCGAGCACAGTCACCGAAGCCTGCGATCCGTCGAGCAGCCGCGCGTCGACGCTGAGCGGATCGAAACTCAGCTCCACACCCTGCCAGGTTCCTGTCGGGACCGGCTTGGCGACGAGCCAGGCGAGCTGCGTGGCCGCGCCAAGCACGTCGACTCGCACCGTTCCACTCAGCAGATTCTCAGTGCGCTCGCCGTCTGCATCGTAGAGGCGCACGGATTCGATGGTGACATTGAAGGATAGGAGCTCATCCGTCGGAGCGTCCGTCAGGAGCACATCCAGATTCGCGCTTGCCTGCGAGGAGCTGCCGCCCCCGCCGCAAGCCGGGGCCCAGATCAACAGGAGCAAGGTCGCGAGCTTCGCCAGCAGGCTGTTCTTCATGGCTCGGTACATCGACCTGCGAAGCGAGTTCCCTGAGCACGGCACCCGGCCCCTTTTTAGGGATCGGAGTTTCCTTCCCGGGAAGAGCTCCGGTCTGGCGCAAACCGAGAATTCTTCTTGGATCCGGGGACCTGCTGCGGCCTTACACAACCCGTTCGCCGAGCCTTCATCCGGCCTTACGGCGTGTGCGAATGGGTGGGTATGAAAATTCTTCTTTCCATCGCTGTACTCGCGGGCGCACTCGCCCCGACCGTTTTCTCCGGTGGCAACACCAACACCACGACCACCGTTCCCGCCAGCAAAGACATCGTCGACACCGCTGTCGGCGCCGGATCCTTCAAGACGCTGGTGGCCGCCGTCCAGGCCGCCGGTCTGGTCGAGACGCTCAAGGGCCCCGGTCCGTTCACGGTCTTCGCCCCGAGCGATGAGGCGTTTGCCAAGCTGCCGGCCGGCACAGTCGAGTCGCTTCTCAAGCCTGAGAACAAGAAGCAGCTCGTGGATCTGCTGACCTACCACGTTGTTCCGGGCAAGGTGATGGGAGCTCAGGCCATGAAGACCGACTTCGCCGCCACGGTTCAGGGTCAGTCCCTGCGCCTGCAGGTCGTCGAGTTGGCGAAGGACAAGACCGCGCTTCAGATCGACGGCGCTACGGTCGTCAAGGCGGACATCGAGTGCACCAACGGCGTCATCCACGTGATCGACACCGTGATCATGCCCCGCAAGAACATCGTCGAGACGGCCAGCCAGGCCGGAACCTTCAAAACCCTGCTCGCTGCCGCCAAGGCCGCCGGTCTGGTCGAGGCTCTGAGCGGAAAGGATCCGCTGACCATATTCGCACCGACGGATGAAGCCTTCGCCAAGCTGCCCGCGGGCACCGTGGAAGGCCTCCTCAAGCCCGAGAACAAGGACAAGCTCGCCAGCATTCTGAAGTACCACGTCGTCCCCGGCCGCAAGCTGGCGAAGGAAGTGGTCGGCATGACCGAGGTGAAGACCCTCCAGGGCAAGTCGGCCCGCATTCAGGTTGCGAACGGCAGCGCCAAGATCGACAACGCCACGATCGTCAAGACGGACATCCTGGCCGGCAACGGTGTGATCCACGTGATCGACACCGTGATCCTGCCCTGATTTCAGCTCTCAGGCGACCAAAGCCTGAACCGACCGGCCCTTCGGGACTCGACCCGCGTCGAGTTCCGGAGGGCCTTTTCATGGAAGCGGCTGGCGCGGGATGTGGAAAGCGGTCGCCAGCGGAGAGAAGCCGATCCTCGGGTAGTAAGCCAGTGCATCCGGGGCTGAGTTGAGAACGAGCGACACACCGGGACCGATGGTCCCGCGCACGCGCTGCACGAGCTCCAGTCCAATGCCCCTGCGCTGGCAATCCTTCGCCACGGCCAGATCCGCGAGGTAGCAGGACCAGGAGAAATCACACAAACAGCGCGCCACCCCGACGAGCCGCTCCCCAACCCATGCAGACCAGACCAGATTCGAGTTCCGGAACATGGTCGCGATACGCTCGAGATCGCGAGTCGGCCGGCGCAAGCCAGCTGACTCGTACAGTCCGGCGATCCGCCCCGGATCCAGCGGAATATCCCGCTCGTAGCGAAGCGTCATGAGATCAGGTGCGCGAGGCTTCGAAGATGCTCTCAATGGCCTCATCCAGCGCATCGTTGAAGTCCGCATCACTCATCTGGGCGGTGAGGCCCTCCGAGAGCGCTCGGCTGAAACTCGCGATCATGCCTTCGTTCCGGGCCAAGCGCTGATTGCTCTTGAGGCGGCTGTAGCCTCCGGAAAGCGCCACGACCCGAACGACGTTGGGGTGCTCGATCAGGCGCGAGTAGAAGTTGTCGACCTCCGGCAACGTCAGCTTCAGCATCACGAGCTGGTCGTATTCGAGCTCGTCAAGGTGCGACATCAGCGCTTCCTCGAGCATCATCTCCGCATTGGCCTTGTCCGGGCAGTCGATGTCGACCTCGGGCTCGATGATCGGGACCAGACCGGCCTTCACGATGCGCAGTCCGATCTCGAACTGCTGCTTGACGACGGCATCGATGCCGGCCTTGTTGGCCTGCTTGATCACCGAGCGCATCTTGGTGCCGAAGACCATGTTGCCTTGAGCCTTCTTCAGCAGGTCCTCGAGGCCAGGGATGTCCTTCATCAGCTGCACGCCGTTGGCCTCGGCGGCGAGTCCCTTGTCGACCTTGAGGAAGGGCACCACGCGCTTTTCTTCCCACAGGTACTGCGCGGAGCCCTTGCCGCGGATCTGACGGTTCATCGTGTCCTCGAACAGGATCGCACCGAGGATGCGATCGCCGTTGAAGGCGGGCGAGGTGATGATGCGCGTGCGCATCTCGTGCACCTTCACATACATGGCCTCCTCACCGGAGTAGGCGCTTTCGGGAACTCCGTAAAGCCGCAGCGCCTTGGGCGTGCTTCCGCCGCTCTGGTCGAGCGCGGCGAGGAAACCGTCTTGAGAGAGGACCTTGGAAAGTTGCTGGTCGAAAGCCATCGGGATGGAGAGGGGGTCGGTCGGGCAGAGAGAGTAAGCGGCCTAGTCTTGCGGATTGGCCGCGCTCGGTCAACCGCGGTGCGCGATCAAGCTCTTTCAAGCCCCGCATGAGGATTGACGCGCCATCTGGAGCCCATCATGGCACTCGCTCTCTCCCGGAGTACTCTCCCATGCGATCGTCACCATACCTTGAGCTCTTCACCCTCCTTTCCTGCACCAGCTCGCCTTCCTCCATCCGCGAGATCGAGCACGCAGAATGGCACTCAGCACGAAGGCATGAGCTGCGCCCCGAGCAAGGTTGGCTGAGCCTCGTCGGGCTCGACTTGGGTCGCTGACGCTCAAGTCATGGGTCCGTCTTTCTGATTGACCGGTGCTTCGAGCGAGTTGGCGATGCGTTCATGCGCGCGCATGGCCCGCCAAGCAACCCACATCCAGAACAGGGTCGCGGCGAAGCCGAAGATCGCGCCGAGGACCAAGGAGACACGACCGAGCAGTTGATCAGCGTTCATGTGATTCTTGATTCAAGAAAGAGAGAAAAACAACAGGACGGAGGCGATCGTGCTGAGCAGTCCCAGCACGAGTATGAGGATGAGGATCCTTGGAAACCGGGTCTTTTCAGCACTGACGGGCGCGGATTTCCGACCCAGGCGCCTCACCAGTTGCTGCGCCTTCGATTGCTGAGCGGACATCGAGGAAGCGGAAGGCCCGGTACCTGCCTTCGAAGCCAGCGGCGGAGCGCTCACACTCGACTGTACGCGCTGAACGTCTGTCTGGATTTCGACGGCCTGCTGGTAGCGCAGTCCCGGGTTCTTCGCCAAGGAGCGCAACACGATTTCATCCAGACGCACATCGACCTCAACCTTGTGAGAGGGAGCTTCGAATCGACCGAGCGGCAATTCACCCGTCAGCAACTCGTAAAAAACGACCCCGAGCGCGTAGATGTCCGCTCGATGATCGACCTCAGCGGGCCGCTCCCACTGCTCCGGCGCCATGTAGTGCGGTGTGCCCATGACCTGATCGGTGCGGGTCAGCGCTTCCAGCGGCTCGGAGTTGGGTACCTTCGAGAGTCCGAAATCGAGCATTCGTACCCGGCCTGAGCGGTCCACAAGCATGTTTTCCGGCTTGATGTCGCGATGGACCACCCCTCTTTCGTGGGCGTACTGCAGGGCTTCGCAGATCTGGGTGACGATGGCGAGCGACTCGCGCGCGGAGAGCGCTTTCTCGCGTATCAGCTGGCGCAGATTGGTCCCCTCCACCTTTTCCATGGCGAAATAGAACCACGGCCCGGCACGACCACAATCGTAGACAGTGACGATGCCAGGGTGCTTCAGCGAGGCCAGGACCCGTGCTTCGCGCCGGAAGCGCTCCTCGAAGTCGCGCTGCTCGGAGATTTCCGGAGCGAGCAGCTTGAGCGCGACGGGTCGTGCCAGTTCCTTCTGCTCCGCCGCGTAAACGATGCCCATGCCACCCTGTCCCAGCAACTCACCGATGGCATAGCCCGGAAAGAGTGTTGTCAGCTCCTCCCGTGAGGGCAGGAGGCGAGGAGGCTTGGGGGCAGGCGTGCGGGCGACCTGCATCAGCAGGCACTTGGCGCACAGCCCGTCGGGTTGCAGAGCTGTTCCGCATGCGATGCAGAATCGGGGGGTCATGGATCGATCACACTTCCGGAAGAAGAACAGGCAACATTGGCAGGAGTTACAGAGGAAAACGGGCTTTTGTGCTGCCTACCCTGCCAGCGCCCGCAGCAGCGCGGAAAGTTCATCCTGCCAGTCCTCATCCGGCCCCAGAGTGGACTGAATGCGGGATCGCAGCCGTTCCCGAAAACGGGATCTCAGGCGGTGCAGAGCGACTCTGCATGCTCCCACGCTGATGCCCAATCGCTCTGCGGCGGCGGCGCATTCCGACTCGCCCGGCCGCTGGAGTTCGTCGCGAAGCTCCTCGAACAGGCGCCCACGGCCGCTCTCGGCATATTCGCGCCGCAGATCCTCCACAGCCATCCGGAGCAGTTCACGCGCCCAAGCCTGCTCGAAGGCCCGCTCAGGGTCTTCCGCGAGACTGGCCTCGCTGCTCCAGCGCTCGTCCGCTTGCCCGGGATCCAACGAGAAAGGCGCGCACCCTCCCCCGCGCTTGGCGGCCCGATCGTGAGCGAGCTTGTTGATCATGAAGTTGCGAACGGCGACGCGGAGAAACGACCTGAAGCGGCCGGCATCGGGAGAAAGCAGACCCAGATCCCGTTTTTCGATCAACCTCGCGAAGAACGCCTGAACGATGTCCTCCGCCTCGTCGGCTTGCAGTCCGCTGCGGCGAACGAAGGCGTAGAGCGGATACCAGTAATCCTTGCATAGCAACTCCAGCGCCTGTCTGGCTTGCTGATCTTCGCCTTGGGCGGCTCGCACAATGCTCCAGCGCGTGGTGAGGAAGCGATGGTCGTCACTCATTCTTACTGAAGGGTACGCTTTGATGCAGGATGCCGAAAGTTGCCCTAGGATGCCGGGATGCGCAGCTTGTGGCTGATGGTTTTCCTGGCGTCGTGCTCAGGCCCTTCTCAGACTCCGAAGGAAGGCAGCTCCGAGGCTTCCGAGGGAGCGCTCCAGCAGATCGCCTGGCACGAACAGCGACTCGCCAGACTTCGGGCCGAGGATGGATGGCTGACTCTGGTCGGACTCGACTTCCTCGAGGACGGTACGCACACCGTGGGCTCGGGAGAAGGCGTTCGCCTGCGTTACGCGCACTGCAGTCGGCCTGTCATCGGCCGTTTTGAGGTCCGTGGAACGGAGGTGCGCTTTCACCGCGAAGCGGACTCCGAGGTCAGCATCGAAAACGGCACCGAAGGCGAGCCGCTGATGCCGGACTCTCAGGGGAGTGCCGCCGTGGTTCGCGACGGCTCCGTCTCCTTCGCGCTGGTTCGCAGAAATGCCCGCCTCGCTCTGCGCGTACGCGACAACAACAGCCCGATTCGCACGCGGTTCCGCGGCATCGCGTTGTTCCCTTACGATCCGAGCTGGCGAGTTCCGGCACGCTGGATTCCAGCAATGCCAGGTCAGAGCATCGCGATCACGAACGTCACGGGATTCACCGAGAAGCAGCCCTTGGCCGGATATCTCGAATTCGAACGCGAAGGCCGAATTGCGCGCTTGGTGGCCACTCCTGAGTCCTCGAACCGCGTTTCGATCATTTTCGGGGACGCCAGCAATGCCTCCCTGACCTATGGTGGTGGCCGATTCCTTTCCGTGGAACTCGGCAACGACGCTCAGACTCAGCTGGACTTCAATCAGGCGTACAACCCGCCCTGCAGCTTCACCCACTTCGCCACCTGCCCGCTCCCGCCTTCGGAGAATTGCCTCCCCTTCGCCGTTCCGGCGGGCGAACGCCGCTATCAGTGACGGAAGTGGCGCACCCCGCTGAAAACCATCGCGGCCCCGCGCTCGTCGCAGGCGGCGATCGTCTCCGGATCCTTGACTGAACCTCCGGGCTGCAGAATCGCGGTGACCCCGGCCTCGATCGCGGTGATCACGCCGTCGGGGAACGGAAAAAAGGCATCTGAGCCGAGCACCGCGCCGCGGCACTCGCCTCCGGCCTTGCGGACGGCCAGCATCACCGAGTCCACGCGGCTCATCTGCCCGGCGCCGACACCCAGCACGCGCGTGCCTTTGGCAATGACGATCGCGTTGGATTTGACGTGCTTGGTGACCTTGTTGGCGAAGGTCAGCCCAGCAAGTTCCTCGGCGGTCGGCGCGCGGCGCGTGACGCACTTCGCCGCGTTGGCGTCGACCGCTTCCAGATCGCGGCCCTGCAGCAGGAAGCCCCCGACGAGCTTCTTGACCTCGATGTCGCGCGGATCGCGGCAATCGGGACCGAAGGAATCGCACTCCAGCAGGCGCACATTCTTGCCCCACTTGGGCTTTTCCACGAGCAGACGCAGCGCGACTTCATCGAAGGAAGGCGCGATGATCGCCTCGACGAAGCGGTTGCCGCTGACGAGATATTCAGCGCTCGCCAGGTCCAGAGGACGCGTGAAGGCCAGAACGGATCCAAAGGCAGAGAGCGGATCGCCGGCCCAGGCCTGCTCCAGAGCCAGGGCGATGCCTGTGGCACTGGCGGCGCCGCAGGGGTTGTTGTGCTTGATGACACACACGAAGGGCTCGCGGAATTCCTTGGCCAGTGCGAGCGCGGCGTCTAGGTCGACGAGGTTGTTGTACGAGAGTTGCTTGCCGTTGAGCACCTTGGAACTGGCGACGCTCGGCTCGGTGCAGCCGCTCTGGCGGTAGACAGCGGCCGTCTGGTGCGGATTTTCCCCGTAACGCAGATCCTCCAGCTTGGTGCCGGCCAGCGCGAAGCTCTGCGGGTAAGAGCTCTTGGCCTTGCCGTCGCGCAATTCCGCATCGAACAGCCAGCGCGAGATCGCGGCGTCGTAGCGCGCGGTCAGCCCAAAGGCCTTGACGGCGAGCTCGCGGCGGAAGTCGTCGGAAAGCGCGCCGCCATGGTGCTCCATCTCCTCGATCACGCGGCTGTAGTCCGCGGGATCCGTCACGATGCCGACATGGCGGTGATTCTTGGCTGCCGAGCGCACCATCGAGGGTCCGCCGATGTCGATGTTCTCGATGGCGTGCTCGCGCGTGCAGCCGGCCTTCGCGACGGTGGCTTCGAAGGGATACAGGTTGACGCACACAAGATCGATGCCAGCGATGTGGTGCTCCTGCATCGAGGCGATGTGCTTCGCATCCTCGCGCAGCGCCAGAATCCCCCCGTGAATCTTGGGGTGCAGCGTCTTGACGCGGCCGTCCATCATTTCAGGGAATCCGGTGTGCTCGCTGACTTCCTTGACGGGAATGCCCGCCTTGCGGAGCGCGGCGTAGGTGCCGCCTGTCGAGAGCAGCTCGACGCCCAGATGTGCGAGCGTGCGAGCGAAGTTCTCGATGCCAGACTTGTCGGAGACGCTGATCAGTGCGCGCTGGATGCGATGGGACATGGTTGTCCCGCGCATCCTAGCGATTATTGATGTGCCGTTCGAGCAGCGCCTTGAGGCTTGCGGGCGCGACTACACCCGAGGTTCCCGCGAGGAAATTTCCGTGTGCGTCCGCGAGGATCACGAACGGCAGCATGTAGGCGTCCTCGATCTGCCCGGCGAGCGCCATGACCTCGTCCTCGCACTCGTCGCAGTCGGAGGCCAGCGCCACGAAATGCTGCTGGAGCAGCGGCGCTACGTCGGGTCTGGGGATCACGATCTCCACCAAACTGCGGCACTGGCTGCACTGCTCGCGCCCGAACTCGATGAAAATCAGCTGGTTGGCTGCCTTGGCGAGCTGCAGCGCATCTTGATAGCGCGTCTGCCACTGCAGCGTTCCACGGTCGTTGAAGTGCGGGTGCGGACGCAGGTTGCCCATGTTCAGGTCTTTCGAATCTTGCTGCTCGTCTTGCGCAGGTACTCGGTGATGAACTGGTCGAGGTCGCCATCTAGAACCGCCTGAATGTTGCCGCTTTCGACGTCCGTGCGGTGGTCCTTCACCATCTGATAGGGGTGCATGACGTACGAACGGATCTGGCTGCCGAAACTGACGTCGCTCTTGGCGCCATACTGCGCGCTGAACTCCGCGTCGCGCTTCTGCTCTTCGATCTGCAGCAGCTTCGCCTGCAGCAGCTTGAACGCCATTTCCTTGTTTTTCAGCTGACTGCGCTGGCTCTGGCAGCGGATGATGATGCCGCTGGGGAGGTGGCGCAGGCGGACGGCAGTCTCGACCTTGTTGACGTTCTGGCCGCCGGCCCCGCCCGAGCGCATGGTCTCGATCTCGCAGTCGCTTTCCTTGATCTCGATCTTGATCGAGTCATCGAGCAGGGGCGTCACGTCCACCGAGGCGAAGGCCGTTTGTCGGCGAGCCTGGGCGTCGAAGGGGCTGATGCGAACGAGTCGATGAACGCCGCTCTCGGCCTTGAGATAGCCGAAGGCGTAATCGCCGATGATTTCGAGCGTCGCGGAGCGGATTCCGCCTTCGGGCTCATCTTGGCGCTCCACTTCGTTGACCTGAAAACCTTTGCGCTCGGCCCAGCGGGCGTACATGCGGTACAGCATGCCGGCCCAGTCGCAGGCATCGACGCCGCCGGCGCCGGGTGCGAACTGCACGAATGCTCCGCAGTGATCCTGAGGTCCGCCGAGCATCACACGGAAGTCGAGCTTGCGGATGCCCTCCTCGATCAGAGGCAAGAGCGGCTCCATCTCCGGGAGCACCAGCTCAGGGCCATCCGACCGCGCCATTTCCTCGAGGATGTGGAATTCCTCGAACCGGGCTTCGAGCGTCCGGATCGGATCCACAACTCCGCGGATCGTCTTGAGTTCCGTGACGACCGTCTGTGCCTTGCCTGAGTTGGTCCAGAAATCCGGAGCTTCCTGAAGCTCCTCGATCTCCTTCACTCGACGGGCGCGTGCGGAGTAGTCAAAGACTCTCCTTGAGCTGCTGGAAGCGTGCTTCTAGCTCGTGCACGCGGTCGGTGTTGTCCTTCAGAGATGCCATGAGGGCGAACAGTATAGGTTGTTCGCGCGGAGCCTTGAAGCGCGAGCTGGCGGAAGGCAAAAGAGTGGAGCTGGCCAACCGGGGTGGGTTGTCAAACAAGGTGCAAGTCGCCCAGGCTGGAACGCCAGTAGGCATTGTCCGCGGCCCTCGGGGGCTGCGGACGCCAGCTCCGCCCCTGTTTTCGACCAGCGGGCCGGGTTGACCATGAGCGGAATCGCGTTCGGAAAACTCTTCCCGGCCAGCACTATCTAGGGCGCAGTTCCAACAGCAGTTCCCGCAACTCGGGATCCTCGCGGTCGAGCAGACCCTCGCTGGCGACAAGCCGCTCGAGCGTGGCGCGATCCTTCGGCACTAGCGCCGAGAGCACCTCGCAGCCCGTCGGCGTCACGATCACGACATCTTCGATGCGGATGCCAATCCCCGTCGAACGTTCGTACAAGCCGGGCTCCACCGTGAAGACCACGCCCGGCTCCACCGGCTTCGAGCCGTCACCTACGTCGTGGACCTCCAACCCCACATAGTGGCAGGTGCCGTGGGTCAAAAGCTGCTCGAGACCGCGCTTGCGCAGCACTTCCCGGCAGGCTTGCTCGACTTGACGCATGGTCACGCCGGGCTTGACCGCCGCGATGCCAGCTTCCTGCGCTTCCAGCACCGCGTCGTAAAGCTCCGCCATGCGCGGCGTGAAGCGCCCGTCGACCGGCCAGGAGCGGGTGATGTCGGAGAGGTAGTGCTCGTACTCCGGCGCATAGTCGATCAGCAGCATCTCACCCGCCTGCATGCGGCGCGAAACCGCCGAGTAGTGCAGGATCAGTGCGTTGGGTCCGGCGCCGATGATGGCCTGATAGGCTGCGCCTGCGGATCCCTCGCGGCGATGCACGAAGCTCATCAAGGCGTCGAGCTGCCACTCGCCCAAGCCGGGCCTGCTCGATCGGATGGCTTCGATCATCGCCAGCGATCCGATTTCGGAGGCGCGCCGCAGCACTTGGATTTCTTCCGGCTGCTTGATGCGTCGCAACTTGGAGAGTTCGCGCGAGAGGTCGCGCACCTCGACCTTGAATTTTTCCTTGAGGTTGGTGGCGAGCGCCTCCTCTCGGCTGGCGCGTCCATCGAGCGGATCCGCCGCCTGTCGTCGATCCGCGGGAATGGCCCGGTCGTGGCAGCCGGAGAGCTCAATGTGCGGCTGTTTCGAGATCCAGACCAGCGAACCCTCTTCGGTGCGCTCATCCAGAAAAGCCATTAGCTCGTCGATCGGTCGGATCTCGGTGAAGCCGCTCAGCTCGGGAACCCAGGCATCGTCTGCATCCCAGATCTCTCCATCCCACGCTTCCAGACCGGCATTGCGCTTCGGCAGGAACAGCAGCTCGCGCTTGCGATCGAGATCCATCACAAGCGCAGCACCCGGACTCTCGATGCCCGTCAAATACCAGAAGGCCTTGTCCTGATGGAAACGGGTGTAGCCGCGCGTGGGATCCAAGCCGCGCATGAGGACCATGCCTTTTTCGAGCGCTGCGGCCAGCGCCGCTCTGCGCCCGCCGTGGAACTCCCGGCCGAGCCCGCAGCGCATGTCGGGAGGCACGCGGCCGGCCTCCTGAGCAGCCATGGACAGCGCCACATGCAGAAACAGGGCCGTTATCATGACTCAAAAGTCCCCTTGATGAGCCTGCGGCCCTCGCGTAGATGCCAGACGCCGCGTGCCATCACGTCGCGCACGGAACCTGACGCGTCGAGCACGACGAGATCGGCGTCAGCACCTTCGCGCAAATGTCCCTTGTTGGCCAGCCGCAGCAACCGCGCCGGATTGGAGGTGATGAAGGGCAGCACCGTTTCGAGGAGATGACCGCGCAGCAGCAGTTCCCGAAGCGTTTGGCCCAGCATGTCCGGAGCGCCCACGTCCATATGCGTCACACGACCGTCCGCATCGAAGACCGGCAGGCATCCGCCGCCATCGGAACTGATCGTGAAGCGCTCGGGCGCGATGCCTGTTTCCAGAAATCGCTCGCAGGCGTCTTCCGCGCTCCATGCGTCTTCGCCTTTCGCGACAGGGTAAGCGGTGACGTCGATCGTCACGCCGCGCCTGGCGACATCCAGTGCTTCATCGAACAGCCGGCGCCTGCGGTTGACGTGCGTCGGATGAAACACGCGGGGGGGAAGCTCGCTCCTTTCCAGAGCCTGGCGCACCAGTTCCAGGCCGCGCGGCCCATCGCCGAGGTGCAGGTGCAGAACACCGGCCTTGCCCGTCATCAGTCCGGCGACATGGGCGTCGGCGGCGAGACGTAGAAACTCGTCCAGACTTGGCTGGCTCGACCGATGGTCGCTGATCGCGACTTCACCGATTCCGACGCACCGTTCCAGATGCACGATGTCGCCGCGCACGGAGCCAGTGAGAGTCGTCGGGGGCAGGTGGTAGCCACCCGTCCAGATCCACGCCGAGAGGCCCTCCTCCTCCAGTCCGCGCGCCCGGGCCAGCAGTTCGGCCGTGCTGCGCGTGGTGTCGTCGGTTCCGAGCAGGCCGACCACGCTGGTGACCCCGCTCTGCGTGTATCGGGAGAGAGGCAAGGCAGGAACCTTGCTGCGAGCGCCACTTTCACCACCCCCGCCGGTGATGTGGACGTGAGTGTCGACGAAACCGGGCACGACGCGACGGCCGCCACAGTCGAGGTGCTCGATCTGCCACTCGGGCGGCAGTTCGAACGAGGCCTTGAGCACGCGAAGCAGTTTGCCGCCGCCGATCAACAGCGCGCGCTGGCCCACACGCTCTGGCGCATACAAGTCGAGATTCTGCAGCAGAAACATCCCCCAGAAGGATACTGCTCCCCGAGCGGGGACAGTATCGGTATTGGGAATCGGATTTTCCGCGCGAGCGTGAGACGGCGGTCCCGTCTCCATAGGTGCCGGGGCGCATGTTTCCCCCCGGCCCTGGAGACACCGATGCAGAAGTTCATCCCGCCGCATTGCCCCTATCCCGCCTGCCCCCAAAGCCCTTTTCTGTACCGCCGCCGCGGCTACTACAAGCGACTGTGCGG
>Ga0208361_1000003_pt1 | contig 134639 bp, 118 predicted proteins | sample LakMenEpi05Aug10_FD_150670 | JGI IMG/M metagenome (GOLD analysis project Ga0208361, IMG submission 150670) | Freshwater microbial communities from Lake Mendota, WI - 05AUG2010 deep hole epilimnion (SPAdes) | ecosystem: Environmental > Aquatic > Freshwater > Lake > Epilimnion/Euphotic zone ... | reverse complement strand
CGCCGACGCCACAGGGCCGCCGACGCCACAGGGCCGCCGACGCCACAGGGCCGCCGACGCCACAGGGCCGCCGACGCTACAGGCAGGAGCGGTAGCAGTCCCGGCCCTTACGGCACAGGTCGGTATCGACGATGTCCCCATCCGGCCCCAGCGCCATCATGGTGCGCTTGCACCAGACGCGGCGGGAGGCGTCGAGCACATCCTGCTCGCTCATCGGCGGACGGGTCGCGAAGGCGAGCTTCTTGGAGCGCAGGTCGCCGCAGAAGGGAAAGCGCTGTTCCAGCTCGGACTCCATGACGTTCCTCAGCCTGCCAGCGATTCGAGCGCGCGCAGCACCAGCCCCTTGGTCAGCGGGATCTTGTACGCGTTCTGCGAGAGCGGTTCGGCGCCGCGCAGCGCCGCCGTGGCCGCCGCTTCGAAGCTGGCACGCTCCAGCCGCGCGCCGCGCAAGGCCGCCTCGGCCGGCTTGGAGCGCCAGGGCACAGGCGCAACGCCGCCCAGCACCAGGCGTGCCTCGCGGATCGTCCCGGCCTGAACCCACAGGCAGGCGGCGACAGCCGAGAGCGCCCAGTCAAAGGAACTCTTCTCCTTGAACTTGAGCCAGGTGGAGCGCATCCCTGGCTCCTGCGGGGGAATCACGACGCTGCGCAGGATCTCGCCGGGCTGCAGCACGTTCTCCCGGAGCACATCGCCCTCGCTGGGCAGCGTGAAGTACTTCTCGAGCTTGACCATGCGCGTGCCGCTGCGCGAGACCAGCTCCGCGGAAGCGTCCAGAGCCACCAGCGACGGCGCGAGGTCGCTGGGATGCACGATGTAGGCCGGACCGCCGCCGAGAATCGCGTTGTACTTGTTGAGGCCGCCGTAGCTGAAGCACTCGGTGCCGCCCTTCTTGAGGCAGACGGCCTCCTCGTTGCGATAGTACCAGCAGCGCGGCCGTTGGTTGAGGTTGCCCCCGACCGTCGCCTGTGAGCGAATCTGCACGCTGGCGACCGAAGCGGCGGCCTGTGTCAGAAGCCGGTGCGTGCGTCGCAGGATCAGGTGTCCTTCCAGTCGCTCCAGCGTGCACAGCGCGCCGATGCGAACACCGCCATCGGGCTCAGGCTCGATGCCCGCGAGTCCCTCGATGCCCTTCAGGTTGACGACATCGTCGGGCTGCGCGAGATATTCCTTCATCTCGGTGACCAGATCCATGCCGCCGGCCAGCACAGCCGTCTTCTGGCTGCGCACGCGCTCCGGCTCGAGCAGCGCCAGAGCTTCCTCGATCGTGCGGGGATTGTGCAAACGGAAGGCTTTCATGGCTTGGTGATGTCTCCTCTTACGTGCGCTGCAGCGCGGCCAGGACCTTGTCGGGAGTCAGGGGCAGATGGCGCACGCGTGCGCCGCAGGCATTGGCGAGCGCGTTGGCGATGGCGCTGTGTCCGGGCACGATCGTCGCTTCCGAAACGCCGATCGCCTGCTCGCGCGTGTCCTCATCGTCGATGAGCGCCACGATTTCGCCAATCTCCAACGAGCCCGCCAGCTTGTAGTCCTCGAAATTGGCGTTGAGCTGCAGACCCAGCGTGGGTTCCATCACGCGCTCTTCGAAGAGCGCGTACGAAAGCGCCTGCACCATGCCGCCGAAGATCTGGGAGCGCAGCGTCAGGCGATTGATCGGCAGACCGCAGTTCTGCACGCAGACCATCTTGAGCACCTCGACCCGGCCCGTCAGGGGATCGACGCGCACCTTGGCTGCCTGCGCACCCTGAATGCCGTTGCCCGCCAGATCCGCGACCCAGGTGCCGCGCGCCTGCAGGCCTTCGTTGGGCAGCATGGCGCAGGCCTTCGCGAAGGCGAGCCGCTGGCCGCTCTGCTCGTCGACGAGTTCGCCCTTCTCGAAGCGCAGCAGTTCCTTCTGCGTGCCCAGCAGGGGCGCGAGGTGCTCCACGAACTTCATGCGCGCCTTCCACGCGGCATTCTTGACCGCCGGCGCCAGCGAAGCCACGGTCGTGCTGCCACCCGATGCGTTGGCGTTGCCCAGCCGCGAAGAACCGATGCGCGGGGTCACGGCCTCGATTCCCAGACCGAACTCCTCGGCCACAATGCTGGCGACATAGGTGCGCGTGCCGGTGCCCAGATCCTGCGTGCCGACGCTCGAGCTGACGCTGCCGTCGCGCTCGATGCGCACGTCGACCTCGCAGCTCTCGCCGCCGCCCCCGCCCCAGGTGGAAACTCCAAAGCCGATGCCCGTGCACCAGCGGCCCTCGGGCTTGCCCGGAGCGGTGCGATGGGGATGCTCGTACCAGCCGATCTCGCGGGCCACGCGTTCGAGCTGGCGCGCGTAGGTCGGGTTGGCGAGGTTCTGCTTGCGAACGTCGAGCAGATCGAGGCCCGCCTTGTAGCACAACTCGTCGATCAGCGACTCGATCGCGAACGAAGCCTGCGGGTGGCCTGGAGCGCGCATGGCGCGCGAACCATCCGTGTTGGTGTGGACCGGGTAGGCCTTGGTGTAGACCTTCTCGACCCCGTAGATGTACGGCTGGCGCGCGTGCGATCCGCCTCCGATGCCGCCGTGCCGTTCGATCTCGGCGATCAGCGCGCGCAGCTTGCCATCGGCCCCGATGCCTCCCTGCATGCGCACGCGCGAGCCGCTGCGGTTGCCGGCCGCCACGAACTCATCCCGGCGCGTCAGCAGCAGGTGCACCGGCCGCCGGGCCTCCCGGGCGAGCCGGCAAGCGATCTGGCCCTCGAGGCCAAGGCCGAACTTGGCGCCGAAGCCGCCGCCCATGTACTCGGAGATGCACTCGACCTGACTGGCCTTGAGCCCGAGCACTTCCGCAGCCTCCTCGGCGATTCCGAAGGTGCTCTGGGTGGAAGCGTAGATACGCGCTTCCTCGGCGCCGCGGTAGTCGACCACGACCCCGTGTGTCTCGAGCGAGGCGTGGTGCTGCACGGGCACGGAATACTCGGCCTCCACCGCGCCCGCACACTCCTTGAGCAGCGCCTCGACAGCGCCCCGATCGCCATTCTCCGACTCCTTGCCCTTGTTGCCGCGCCGCGTCACCTGCGGGGCGTTGGGCGCGAGCGCCTGCTCGGGCGTGACGGCGAAGCCGCCGGCCTGGAAGCGGGGCGCCAGCGCGCGCAGCGCGTCGGCCGCCTTCTCGGGAGTGCTCGCGGCGACGGCTGCGACGGGTTGTCCCAGCCAGCGAATCTCCTTGACCTCCAGATCGAGCACGACGGCGACCCCGGGGATCTGGCGCGCGGCGGCCAGATCCAGTTGAACGCTGCCCGTCGGCACGCGCGCACAGAGCACGCGCGCATGCAGCATGTCGGGCAGGCGGATGTCGTGCGGATAGGGTGCGCGCCCCGTGACCTTGACCGGCCCGTCGACGCGCGGAACGTCGTGGTTGACGAGCGTGTGCGCTGCGCGCGGTCCCCAGGTCGGACCGTCGACATCGTCGACTTCGATCTCGACCTCGACCGGGTGCCCGTTCTCATTGCGGGTCACCTTGACCTTTTTCTTCTTCGGCTTGTCCTGAGCGTTCATCAGCGCCGCTCTCCCTTCGCCACGGCCAGCGCGGCCTCGAACACGGCGGGATAGGTGCCGCAGCGGCAAAGGTTGCCGGCGCAGGCGAGCTTGATCTCCTCCAGCGGCGCATCCGGGCGCGCTTCGAGGCAGGCCTGGATCGACATCACGAAGCCCGGCGTGCAAAAGCCGCACATCTGGGCATCGTGCTTCCAGAACGATTCCTGCAGCGGATGGAGCGCCGCGGGCGAGCCCAGCCCCTCGATCGTGCGCACCTCGCGACCGCGCAGATCCACGGCCAGCATCAGGCAGGCGTTGGCCGGACGACCGTCGACATGCACGGTGCACGCGCCGCAGTTGCCCCGATCGCAGACGAGCTTCGTCCCCGTCAGCGGCGGCTGGCAGTGGTTGCGCAGCGCGTTGAGCAGCGTGGTGCGCGGCTCGCAGCGCAGCTTGAGGCGCTCGCCGTTGATCGACAACTCGAACTCGACTTCGCCTTCGAGCATCTCCGGCGCGGCCGCGCGCGCGCGCGCATGGGCCGCTTCGGCGCTCTGGATCAGGCCGCCCGCAGCCGCGACGCCGCCGGCGCCCCGCAGGAAATGGCGACGCGAGAAGGGTGCGGACTGTTCGTGAGAGGAAGAAGAATGCTGAGGATCTTTCACACCGGCTCCTGGAGGCTTCGAAGACTCGAGGGTCGCGATTCTAGGACAAGTCGAAGGCCGGATGCCAAGGCCTCTCGCCCCGCTTTTTCGCGAAACCGCTCGGCGCGACGCTAGACTGCCGCCATGCGAAACCTCTCCCGCCTGCTCATCGCGAGCCTCTGCCTGCTGGCAGTGATTGTCTCCGAGACCGCGGCTCAGGACAAACCGACCCTGCGCTTCTCGGGTATCCCCAACCAGAACACCACGGAACTGGCCGAGAAATACCGGCCGCTGGCCGAGCACCTCTCGGCCAAGCTGGGCGTCAAGGTCGAGTACAAGCCCTCGGCCGACTACAACGCCTCGGTCGATGCCTTCAAGAACGGCGACCTCGAGTTGTGCTGGTTTGGAGGCTTCACGGGCGTTCAGGCCCGCGCCGCCGTCCCCGGAGCCAACGCCATCGTGTGCGGCAAGAAGGACCTGGCCTTCCGCAGCTACTTCATCGCGAACAAGAGCCTCGGCCTGACCCGCCAGGACACTTTCCCCCAGGGGCTCAAGGGCCGGAAGTTCACCTTCGGCTCGGCCTCCTCGACCTCCGGCCGCCTGATGCCCGAGTTTTTCATCCGCAAGGAGACCAAGCAGTCGCCAAAGGACTTCTTCGGCATGGAGATGGCCTTCTCCGGCGGACACGACAAGACCGCCGCGCTGGTGCAGGCCGGCACCTTCGAAGCGGGCGTGCTCGACTTCACGGTCTTTGAGCGCCTCGTCAAGGAGAAGAAGATTGACCCGGAGATCGTACAGGTGGTCTGGGTGACGCCCGAGTACGCGGACTACAACTTCACGGCGCACCCCTCGCTGGAAACCAAGTTCGGCGCCGGCTTCACCGACAAGCTCAAGCAGACCCTGCTCGACATCAAGGGCGAGGAACTCAAGCTGCTCGCCGCTCTCGACCGCCAGGACGGCGGCCTGATCGCCTGCACCAACGAGACCTTCGAGACGCTCCGCAAGACCGCCATAGAAATCGGCCTGCTGCGCAAGTAGCTCCGGCGTGCAGGGCGCCCGTTACGATCTAAAGGCGGTGCGCGTGGCTTTCGGCCCGCGCACCGTCCTCGATGGTGTCGGTCTTTCGATCGAGCCGGGCAGTTCCGTGGCGCTGGTCGGGCCAAGCGGCTCAGGCAAGACCACGCTGCTGCGGCTGCTCAACGGCGCGCTGCCCGCGCAGGCGGGCGAGGTGCGGCTCGACGGCCACTCTTTGAGCGAGTGCACGCCCGACGAGCTGCGCCAACTGCGGACGCGGATCGGCTTCATCCATCAGGATCTGTGTCTCGTGCCGAATCTGCGCGTCGCGCAGAACGTGATGCACGCGCGCCTCGGCCGCATGGGGCTGCTGCCCGCGCTGCTGCGGGCGGCCTTTCCCCCGCGCGCGGAATTGGTGGCGATCGGAGCGCTGCTCGAGCGCGTGGGCATCGCCGATCGCCTGCACGAGCGTGTCGATCGGCTCTCGGGGGGCCAGCGCCAGCGCGTCGCCATCGCGCGCGCCCTCTACCAGGAGCCGCGCGTGCTGCTGGCGGACGAGCCCGTCAGCTCGCTCGATCCGCTGCGCGCGCGCCAGACCATCGAGCTGCTGCTGGGCTTGGCGCGCGAGCGTGGCCTGACGCTGATCGTGAGCCTGCACGACATCCAACTGGCGCGCGCGCACTTCCCGCGGCTGGTGGGCTTGCGCGCGGGAGCGATCCTGTTCGATCGCGATCCGCGCCGCATCACGGAAGCGGAACTGGCCGAACTGTATTCGCTGGAAGCGACCGATGAGCGCGCGGCCGATTGAGCAAGCTCCTGCCTGGTGGCGCTCACGGCTGGGCCTGTTCCTGCTGCTGGGCTTGAGCGCGCTGGGTGCGCTGGCGCTGCTCGACGCGCCCTTGAGAGGACTGCTTCCTCAGGCGGGCGGCTGGCGGATCGTGCAGGATTTCTTCGCGGCGATGTGGCGGCCCGCGCTGGAGTACGAAAGCGCGGTGCCCGAAGGCACGCCCTCGATCCTCGCCGCCAGCCTGGCGGGAGCGCGGCGCACGATCGTCTTCGCCGTCGCCGGCATGAGTCTCGCGCTGGTGCTCGGTCTCGTGCTGGGCTTTCTGGGGTCCACCGCCTGGTGGGACGAAGAGCGCGCCGACGCGCTGCGCTCCGGCATGCGGCGCAGCCTGTGGCTGGCGGCGCGCGTGCTGATCACCGCCATGCGCTCCGTGCACGAACTGCTGTGGGCGGTGCTGTTTCTGGCTGCGTTCGGCCTCAACTCCTTCGGGGCCGTGATCGCGATCGCCATCCCCTACGGAGGCACGCTGGCGAAGATCTTCTCCGAACTGCTCGAGGAGGCTCCGCGCGAAAGCGCCCGGGCGCTGGCTCAACTGGGCGCAAGCCCCGCCCAACGCTTCGCGTTCGGGCTGGCACCGCGCGCGCTGCCGGACATGTGCGCCTACGCCTTCTACCGCTTCGAGTGCGCGGTGCGCTCCTCGGCGGTGCTGGGTTTCTTCGGGTTTCCCACGCTGGGATATTCGATCGCGCAGGCCTTCGAGAACCTCCACTACCGCGAAGTCTGGACCTATCTCTATGCCCTGATCGCGCTGGTGCTGCTGCTGGAACTGTGGAGCGCGAGCCTGCGCCGGAGGTTCGTGGCATGAAGCGCGATTGGTGGCTGCGCCTGAGCCTGCTCCTGCTGCTGGCGCTGGCGATCTACAGCTGGACGTGCGGCGAAATCGAATTGGGCGCCCTCTTCGCCGAGCAGCGCCAGGCCAATCTGGACCGCTTCCTCTCGACCGAGATCGTTCCCTACCCGCTGCGCGAGGGTGGAGTTTCGCTCTCCGGGTGGCTCGCATGGGCGGGCGAGCTGTGGAGTTCGCGCGGCGCAGAGGCGTGCGCGGCAACCTTCGCCATGGCCTGGGTGGCGATCAGCCTGGCGGGCGTCTGTGGACTGCTGATGTCCTTTGTCTCCGCGCGCACGGTCATGCGCCGCACGCCTTTCGAGGCGCTCGGTCCTCAGGGCGCCGCTCTGGCGACGCTGACGCTCCTGGCCCGACTCATGCTGGTGTTCCTGCGCGCGGTGCCGGAGTACATCTGGGCCTTTCTGCTGCTGGCGATGCTGGGACCGAGCGCCTGGCCCGCAATTCTGGCGCTGGCGATCCACAACGCCGGCATTCTGGGCAAGCTGGGCGCCGAGAGCGTCGAGGCGCTAGACACGCGCACGCTGGCCGCGCTGCGCGAGCTGGGCGCGGCCCGGGCGCAAATCAGCATCCTCGGCGCGATGCCTCTGGTGCTCGGACGCTTCCTGATGTACTTCTTCTACCGATTCGAGACCTGCGTGCGGGAGGCCACGGTGTTGGGCATGCTGGGCGTGGTCTCGCTGGGCTACTGGATCCAAGATGCGCGCAGCAAGCAGTTCTACGACGAGATGGTGTTCTTCGTGGCACTCGGTGCGCTCATCGTGCTGGCGGCTGACCTGCTCTCGGCCTTTGCGCGCACCAGCCTGCGCCGGATGCGCTAGCCGATGAGCACGGCGCTGCTGGAGATCCGCGGGCTCGTCAAGAGCTTTGGCAGCACGCGCGCGCTCGACGGGCTCGATCTCACGCTTTCGCAAGGAGCTTTCGGCCTGCTCGGCCCCAACGGCGCCGGCAAGACCACGCTGATCAAGCTTCTGCTGGGCCTGCTCGCCCCGGATGAGGGCAGCGCGCGCATCGCTGGCCACGATCCGCGCAGCGCGCGCGAGCGCCTGGCGCTGCGCGCCAAGGTGGGCTACATGCCCGAATCCGATTGTCTTTCGCAGGGCATGAGCGCCGTGCAGCTCGTGAGTCTGCTCGGCGAGCTGTCCGGATTGCCCTACGAGGATGCCATGACCCGCACTCACGAGGTGCTCGACTACGTGGGGCTCGACGAGTCGCGCTACCGCCCAAGCGAGGAGTACTCCACCGGCATGAAGCAGCGTCTCAAGCTGGCGCAGGCGCTGGTGCACGACCCCCCCTTCCTGCTGCTCGACGAGCCCACCAACGGACTCGACCCCAAGGGGCGCAAGCACATGCTGGATCTGGTGCACGATCTGGGCACGGCCCAGAAGAAAAGCCTGCTGGTCTGTTCGCACCTCCTGCCCGACATCGAGCGCACCTGCGAGCACGTGATCGTGCTTTCGAAGGGCCGTGTGGTCCGTCAGGCCAGCATCGCGGAGCTGCTGCACCGCGCGGGCAAGCGCGTGCGCGTGCGCATGGAAGGCGACGGCGAGGCCTTCGCGCGCGTGCTCGTGGACCTGCAGATCGAGTGCGAGGCCCGCGAAGGTGCGCAGTGGCAGCTGCTCGTGCCGGAGTCGATGCTCGATTACGACGAGTTGTTCGCGCGCTCCGCCGCGGCCGGCGTGACGCTGCGCGCCCTCAAGGCCAGCCGGGAGTCGCTGGAGCAGGTTTTCCTGAAGGAGCTGGGCGCATGAGCCAGCAGGCGAGCACCCACACCGAGATCTATCGCGCCTACGAAGGAGCGGCCTCTGTCCGCCGGTGGCGCTGCCTGCCTCTGGCTCGGGCGGGACTGGCGCGCGCGTTCCGGCGCAAGCTGGCCCTGATCCTGTTCGCCCCTCCGCTGATCGCCACGGCGATCTTCTCGTTCGTGGTCTACTCGAAGTTCGCGCTCGAAGCGGGACTCAATCCCACACCGGGCGTCGACAGCGACGTGCGTTCGCCCGCGGCGCTGATGGGAACGATGGCCTCCAACATGATTCAGGTGAAGGAGCAGATCGTGGGCTTCCACCTGGCGATGAATCTGTTCGTGCTGCTGACCGTCATCTGGTACGGAGCGGGGCTGTTCGCCGACGACCGCCGCGAAAAATCGCACCTCCTGTACTTCGCGAGGCCCATGTCGCGGCTGGACTATGTGCTCGGAAAGTGGCTGGTTGTCCTGGCCTTCGGATCCGTGGCGACGGTGGTCCCGGGCGTGGTGATCTGCACCGTGGCGAGCTTCGCCTCCCCCGACTGGTCCTTTGTGCGCGAAGAGGGCGATGTGATCTGGAAGATGCTCGTGTTTTCCGTGCTGTCGCTCCTGACCTTCTCGAGCATCACGCTGGCAGTCTCCAGCCTGTGCCAGCGCAAGTCCCACGCGCTGGCGGGCTCGCTGGGATTTTTCCTGCTGATGCAGGGCGTCGCGGCGCTGCTGTGGAGCCTGCAGCGCGACCGCTCGTGGCTGGTGCTCTCGCCCTTCGGCAGCCTCCGACGCGTCGCGGCCGGCCTGTTCGACCTCAACCGCACGCTCGGCATGCGCACGGACTGGAGTCTGTCCGGTTCGTGGGCGATGGTGCTGGGTCTGATCCTCGTCAGCAGCCTGATCATCTTCTGGCGCGTGCGCGCGATGGAGCGCGAGGGATGAGCGTTCCGCTGCTCGAAGCCCGGGGCCTTTCGCGCTGGTACGGCCCGGTCGTGGGCCTCAACGATCTCGATCTGACGGTCGAGGGCGGCATCGTCGGCCTGCTCGGCCCCAACGGCGCGGGAAAATCGACGCTGCTCAAGCTGATCGCGGGCGAAATCCGGCCCTCGCGCGGCAGCCTGCGCGTGCTGGGGCATGAGCCCTTCGCCAACCGGGACTACTTCCGCCTGCTGGGCTTCTCCCCCCAGCAGGATGCGCTGTACGACGAACTGACCGCTCAGGAGTTCGTCGAGTTTCTGGCTCGACTTTCGGGCCTGCGCCCGCGCGCGGCGCGGATCGAGGCCGAGCGGGCGCTGGCGCGTGTGGGCATGAGCGACGCGCTCGACCGGCCCACGCGAGGCTTTTCCAAGGGCATGCGCCAGCGCACCAAGCTGGCAGCCGCGCTGGTGCACCAACCGCGTCTGCTGGTGGTCGACGAGCCGCTGACGGGCCTCGATCCGCTGGGCCGGCGCGAACTGGTCGCGCTGATCCGGGAGCTGGGAGCCGAGGGCGTGCACATCCTGATCTCGAGCCACGTGCTGCATGAGATCGAGAGCGTGACCGAGAACATCGTGCTCCTGCATCGCTCGCGGCTGCTGGCCCAGGGCCGCGTGGCCGAGATCCGTGCGCTGCTCAACCGCTATCCGCACCGCTACGAGCTGCGCGCCCGCTCCGCGCGCCTGCTCGCCGGCGCGCTCCTGAGTCTGCCGGGCACGCACAGCGTGCGCGTCAGTCGCGACGAGGGGGGCCTCAGTCTGGAGACCTTCCAGCCCGCGGAGCTGGAGCGCGAGCTGCCGCGCCTCTTGGCCGAACTGCGCCCGGGCCTGGAGTCCATCGAAGGCACCGACGTGGGCCTCGACGCGGTCTTTGACTATCTGGTGTCCTGAGCATGAACGGATTTGCTCTCGGTTTTCTCCTGTGGCGCACGCATCTGGTGCGCTCGTTCGCGCCGCGCCGCATCTGGCTGCTCGCCGCGCTTGTGCTCGTGCCCGCGTTGATCGCGGCGATCCTGAGCCTCTCCGCGAGGCGGATCACCAGTCCCGAGGCGGTCACCAATCTGGCCTGGTTCCTGCAGCTGCAGCTGGTGGTGCCGCTGGTGGGCCTGCTGGCCGGCATCGGCGTTCTGGCGCGCGAAGTCGAAGACCGCACGCTGACCTACCTGTTCACGCGGCCCATTTCGAGGGTGGCCGTGTTCCTCGGCCGCACCGCCGGAGCCTTCAGCGTCGCTCTGGTGCTCAACCTGTTGGGTTCGCTGGCGCTGCTGGTGGCCGCCGGCGGAATCCGGCTGGGCAAGACGCCTGACCCGACCGTGTTTCCCTTGGCGGTCTTCCCCCACGACGGAGTGAGCATTCCGATCCTCGGCGCCGCCGTGCTGGGTAGCCTCGTTTACACCGCACTGTTCGCCTGCGTCAGCGTGTTCACCCGCCACCCGATGATCGTGGGGCTGGTCTACACCTTTGCCATCGAGAGCTTCCTGTCGAACCTGCCGGGCGCCAACCAGAGCCTCACGCTGCAGTACTGGCTGCGCTCCTGGATCGCCGACGAGGGCCATCCGATCTGGAGACGCATCGAGGGCTTCGCCGGCGCGGCTTACGCCGACGGTCCCGAGGCCGCGCTGCGCGTGCTGGTGATCGCGGTGCTGCTGCTGGGCATCGGAGCCTGGCGCATCCGTCGCAAGGAATTCGTGTTCACTTCGTGACGCGCCGGTAGTAGGTCCGCTGCAACGGCCGATCCTCGCTGTCGAGATCCTCCGTCACGAACAGCTCTTGCGACAGGATGCGCAGGCGATTGCGGGCCCTCAGGCGAGCGCCGCTCTTTTGGTCGAACTGCTCCATCACGAACGTGATGCCTTCGGAGAGCGGGTTGCCGCCGCCGTGCCAGATCGCCATGCCGCTCGACACGCTGGTGATCATCGACAACTGGTATTCCTCGATGCGATTGTCGTAGCCGACCCAGCCGTGCGTGGTGAATTCGCGCCCGTCGATCACGGCCGTCGAGTCCCAGCGCAGGTAACGCGAGCCCAGGATCCACTCCAGACGCGCCAGACCGGTGAGGGCTGTTTTGGTTTCGCTGCCATCGGGTTCGACGCGCGCGCTCTCCATGCGGAATTCGCCAGCCAGCGACTGAAGCTTGGCGTGTTGCTTGCCCGGTCGACTGAGCCGCTCGAGGGCCTCAACCTGATCCTCCATGCGCAGCGGTTCCTGACGGCCAGGAGCGCCGGAGCGGGCCGGCGCCGGAGCGCTCTCACAGGCTGTCCACAGGGGTAGGCAGAAAAGAAGCCACAAGCGCGTGCGCATGCGCGCCAGCCTAGCGTCGCAGAGGTGCCTTGTCCTCGCCGCAGGACAGGGCGTCGTGGCACGGGATTCGCCAAGGAGCGTGCGATCGCCCCATCCGACACGGAGTCCTCACCATGCAACCGCTGCTGTCCCGCCTGCTCTGCTCCACTCTCGGCCTGCTGTCGCTGGCGCCGCTGGCCGACGCGCAGTTCATCGATCTCTCCTGGTCCAACAGAAAGGGCGTTTCCGTGCACGTTTCCTCGCGCCCCTTGCCGCGGGTGTGGGTCCCGGGTCATTACGAGATCCGCACCGAACGCCGCTGGGTGGAGGGGGCCGAAAAGCACGTCTACGTGATGCCGGTCCGCGAGACCCGCTACGACGCCTGCGGCCGTCGCTATGAAGTGGAACTGCGCTCAGGCTACTGGATGCTGCAGCGCGAACCCGGTCGCTTCATCGAAACCGAGGTGCGCGTCTGGGTCCCCGGACACTGGCGCCATTGCTGATCACTCATGAACAGCCGGTCGCGCGTCTGGATGGGGCGCGCGCCGAGCTTCCCCCCCGCGGCCACGGTGGTCGCGGGGGTTCTTTGTTTTCATGGCCCAAGGACGCGAGCAGCCGCTTCCAGGCAGCGCGCTCCTCCGCGGGGCGATGATGGCGTGCCAGACGGCGCGAGGCGGCGGTGAGCCGCCGCAGCCGGCGCGGATCGCTCAGCGTGCGCCTGAGTTTGGCGCGCAGGATCCGCGTGGCCCCCACCGCGAACAGCCCCGGATGGCGCGCGCCGAGCGTTCCGCGATTGCCGGCGGCATCGCTCGCAAGCACGGGAACCCCCATCCTCAGCGCCTCGATCAGCGCGGCGGAACTCCCCTCGACGCGCGAGGGCAGCACGAACAGCGCCGCTCGCGACAGTTCCGCTCGGGCACGGGCCGGCGAGACCGCGCCGATCCAGTGATAGGCGGGATTGCGGCGCATCTCGGCTCGGGCTCGGGAAGCCCAACCACGCTCCAGTTCGGCGCCGAAGTGCCGCAGTTCCACGCCTTCCAGACCCCGAATCGCCAGCGCCACCCGCAACGGATCCTTGGCTCGGCGCAAGTGCCCCACTTGCACGATGCGGCCCGCCAGGGGCGCATGCCGCGGAAGCGCTCCCCCGACGCTCTGACGCACGCAGTGGCCTTTGCGTCGCAGGCTGACGGGCAGTCGCCGCAGCGCGCCGGGCTCCAAGACCACCAGCGCATCCGCCGCATGGAGCGCGCGACGGGCTAGCTGCGAACGAGCCAGCCGCGGGTGAAGATCCGTGCCCGTGAGCACGAGCACGATCCGCCGCCGCGAGTGCGCACGCCGAAAAGCCAGCACCGCCCGGGCCGACTTCACAGCATGCAACGCGATCAGCAGATCGGCGCCGCCATGGCGCCGCACGATCCGGTGGCCCAGAGCCCGCAGCAGTTGCGCGTAACGCCGGGCCGTGATGCGGTTCCCCGTGTGTGCCACGGCTCCCCGTGGGCAGGCGATGGCGATCTTCATGCCCGGCGATTGCCAAGCGCGAGGCTCGGCAACAGGATGAGGGACAGCATGGACACGCTGCCCTTGTACCTCGCCAACCGCCCCTCCGCGAGCAGCCGCACGCTGGAAGTCCGCGACAAGCACAGCGGAGCGCTGTTCGCCCGGGTCGCCCGGGCCGGCCCCGCGGAACTCGAGCGCGCGATCGCCGCCGCCCATGCCGCCCGTCCGGCGATGGCCCGGCTCCCTGCTTGGAAGCGACGCGATGCCTTGGCGCAGCTCGCCATGCGCTGCGAAGCGGAGCGCGAGGCGCTGGCGCGGATCCTGTGCGCCGAGGCGGGCAAGCCGCTCGTCGACAGCCGCGGCGAAGTCACGCGCCTGATCGACACACTGCGCATCGCAGCCGAGGAGTCGACCCGCATCGGCGGGGAATGGCTGCCGATGGACGTCAACGCTCGCTGCGAAGGGCGTTGGGCCGTGTGGAAGCGAGTGCCCATCGGAGCCTGCAGCTTCATCACCCCCTTCAATTTTCCGCTCAATCTCGCCGCCCACAAGCTGGCGCCCGCGATCGCGGCGGGTTGCCCCTTCGTGCTCAAGCCCGCCAGCGCGACTCCGGTATCGGCGCTGCGGCTGGGAGCTTGGCTCGCCGAGTGCGATCTGCCGCCGGGCGCCTTCTCGATACTGCCGATGGATTCGAGCGAAGCGAGCGCCCTGGTCGAAGATCCTCGGCTGGCGCTGCTCTCCTTCACCGGATCGCCTGCGGTGGGCTGGGACATGAAGCGCCGCGCGGGCAGGAAGAAGATCGCGCTGGAGCTCGGCGGCAACGCGGCCGTCATCGTCGAGCCACAGACCGAACTCGCGGACTGCGCCGAACGCATCTTGTTCGGAGCCTTCTATCAATCCGGTCAGAGCTGCATCAAGACGCAGCGCATCTACGCCCACATTTCGATCTACGCCGAGTTGCGTGAGCGCCTGCTGCAGGGACTGGTCGCGTGGCCCAGCGGCGATCCGCACGCGGAGAGCACGCGCATCGGTCCGCTGATCGACGAGCGCGAAGCCATGCGGCTCGAACAGTGGATCGCCGAGGCCGCGGCGCGCGGCGCGACAATCCTGTGCGGAGGACGCCGTCAGGGCGCGCTGCTCGAGCCGACGCTGCTCGAAGGCGTTCCCGAGGGCTGTGCCATCCTCGACGAGGAGGCCTTCGGCCCGGTCGCTGTGCTGATCCCCTACACGGATTTTTCCGCGGCGCTGCGCGCGGTCGATCGCTCGCGCTTTGGACTGCAGGCCGGGGTTTTCACCCGTGATCTCGAACAGGCGCAGGCCGCGTGGAACGAGCTGGAGGTCGGCGCCGTCATGATCAACGACGTGCCCAGCTTTCGCGCCGACCACATGCCCTATGGCGGCGTCAAGGACTCGGGCCTCGGCCGCGAGGGCGTGCGCCACGCGATCGAGGAACTGACCGAGCTGCGACTGCTGGTGATTCGCTCGGTGCCGCGCTGAGCGCCTGCGCGCGCTCGAGCAGGCTGTCGAACATGGCGGGAGTCAGCCGCCCCGTGAACGTGTTCTGCTGACTGACATGGTAGGAGCCCAACAGCGTGATGCTGCCGAGCTCGGCCTGTGCGCCGTGCGCGAAGCTCGGGCGCGGGTTCGCCACCCCGCATCCCGCGCGTCGTGCCAGCTCCAGCGCCGCCTCCCAGGCGATCGCGCCGAGCGCGAGCCAGACACGCACTTTCGATAGCGCGAGGCGCTCGGCATCGAGCCACTCGGCGCAGGCGCGGATCTCCGCCGGAAGCGGCTTGTTGCCGGGCGGCGCGCAGCGCACCGCGGCGCTGATCCAGACTTTTTTTAGACGCAAGCCGTCGCCGAGCGCGATCGACTGCGGCTGATTGGCGAGCCCCGCCCGGTGCAGCGCCGCGTACAGGAAATCGCCCGAGCGATCGCCCGTGAAGACCCGGCCCGTGCGGTTGGCGCCGTGGGCTCCGGGCGCCAGCCCGAGGATCCAGATGCGCGCGCGCTGGTCGCCGAAGCCCGGCACGGGCCGCCCCCAGTAGTGTTCCGCCGCATAGGCGCGGCGCTTCTCGCGCGCCACTGTCTGGCACCACTCGACGAGTCGAGGGCAGCGTTGGCAGCGCGTGATGGTGCGCTCGATCTGCGCCAGTCCAAGCGCCTTCACCAGCGCTCGATTCTGCGGCAGGCTTCCTGCAGCACATCCGCCTCCTTGGCGAAGCACAGCCGCAGCATGCGCTCGCCGGCACCCTCGGTGAAGAAGGCCGTGCCGGGCACTGCGGCGACCCCGACCTTCTCGAGCAAGTCCAGCGCCGCGCTGCGCGCGTCGGGAAACCCGCGCGAGGACACATCCGCAAGCACGTAGTAGGCACCCTGCGGCCAGACGGGCGTGAGCCCGGCGCGCTCCAGTGCCTGACAGGTCCATTCGCGCTTTTTCGCGTAGGAATCGCGCAGCTGCGTGTAGAAGCTCTCCGGCAGCGAAAAGCCCGCGGCGACGCCGTGCTGGAGCGGAGTGGGAGCGCAAATGTAGTACAGATCGTTGACCAGCGCGATCGCGCGGGCCCAATCCTCGCGCGCAACGGCATAGCCCAGACGCCAGCCCGTGATGCTGAAGGTCTTCGACAGCCCCATGATCGTCACGCAGCGGTCGCGGAGGCCGGGAATCGTCGCCGCACTGATGTGCTCACGTCCGTCGTAGGTGATGGACTCGTAGATCTCGTCGGTGATCACGATCAGATCGCGCTCGTTCGCGATGCGCGCGATGAGCTCGAGTTCGGCGCGCGTGAACATCTTGCCGCCGGGGTTAGCCGGCGAGCACACCACGATGGCGCGCGTGTTGGCTCGCAGCGCGGAGCGCAGGAGGGCTTCGTTCAAGGCGAAGTCGGGCGCTGCGAGCCGCAGGTATTGCGGTTCGAGCCCGGCGACCAGCGCCGTGTTGACGTGGTAGCCGTAGAAGGGCTCGAACACGAGGATGCCGTCGCCGGGATCGAAGAGCGCGTGCAGCGCGGAGGTGTAGGCGCCGCTGGCCCCGACCGTGACCACGATCTCGCGCTCGGGATCGGCCTGGATCTGGTTCTCGCGCTCGAGCTTGCAGGCAATCGCCTGGCGCAGCACAGGGGCGCCTTCCATGAACGAGTAGGTGCTCTTGCGCTCGAGAATGGCCGCGATCGCGCCGTCGCGCACCGGCGGCGGAGTCGGCAGATCGCAGATGCCCTGCCCCAGATTGATGCCGCCCACGCGCTCGCATTCGCGCGTCATGCGGCGGATGTCGGATTGGACGAGGCCTTGCAGGCGGCGCGAGGTGGAGCTCATGCCCACCACGCTAGCGGCCCGGTGCCCGAGTCCGCTAGGCTGCTTTCCCATGCTGATCGTCGCAGCGCTGTTCTCCATCGGCTGGATCGTCCCCGCGCGCGAGTTGGCCGAGCTCTCCTCGCGCGAAGCTCCCCTGCAGTGGCCCGCGGAGCCTTACCTCCTGCGCACCGGGAGCATGGAAGGCTCCTCGGACGAGCTGTTTCGCTGCGAGCGCGACAGCGTCCTGTGCCGGCTGCGACTCTCGCCGCCGGAGGGCAGCCTGACGGTCTACGGGCCACAGGCCGATATCCCGCTGCGAACGATCCCGATCGAAGCGCTGTTCCTCCCCGCGGAACGCTTCTCCAACACCCATCCGGCCAGTCTGGGCAAGCCGCTCGTCTTCAAAGCGGGCGAGCGCGTGGTGTGGAAGCACGCCGGCTCCAAAAGCGCCCACTACGCCCTGCGCGAGTGGCCCGCCGGCGCTCCGGCGATCGCGGAGGCAAGCGCCGGCCAGCTGGCCCGCGCGCGCGAGCTTTTTTCAGCGCCACCCGAACTCCCCGATGGCACCCTCTGCTTTCAGTATTCGCTCTCGGAAAACGATCCTGCGGGCACGCTGATGTGCGTCGATGACAAGCGCGCGCGCGGCCCGGCCTGCGTCAGCTCGATCGTGCTGCGCGTCGATGGGCCGGATGCGGAGGAGAACGTCAAGTTTCTCTTTGTGCGTCTGCGCTTCGACGGCGAGGAGACGGTCGTCGCCCCCTTGCGGGCCCTGTTTCGCAGCGTCGAACTCGACCCGCGCATGCGCGCTCGCTCGGGGCGCGATTTCGCCCTGCGCTGGAAGATGCCTTACCGCGAGAAGCTGGATTTCCTGATCGACAATCTTGGTCCGCCGACCACTCACGTCTCCGGCGCGCTGTACACGAGCCCCTGGAACTGGGATGAGCGCTCGCTGCACTTTGCCGCCATCTGGCTGCCCGCCAAGGCACCGGCCCGCCTCACGATCGAGGGTCAGGGTGCGCTGCTCGGGATCGCGCCGGCCGTGGCAACACGCGAGGCCTTTCTCTTGCGCGCGACGGCGGATGAGCGCGCGCTGGAAATGTACAGCGGCATCGCCTTGCTCGACCGGCTGCTGTTCCGCGAGCGCCTGACGCTGGAGCTGGAACCTCTGGGCCAGACGCTCGCGCTGCTGGGCGTGCGGCCAGGCGCCAAGTTGCCCCTGCGCGAGGCGCGGCCCGAGGACTGGGAATCACTCTCGCGCGAACCCTGAGTCCGTCCAACGTCCCAGGGCGGCGCGCACAGCCTCTTCGGACCCCGTGATGGCGATGCGGTCGCCGCTCTGCAGGCGCTCGTTGCCGCCCGGCAGAACCAGCTGCTGGGAACCGCGCTGGATCGCGACCACGCTGATGCCCAGGCTCGAGCCCAAGCCCGCCTCGTGGACGCTCAAGCCGAGGGCGGGATGGTGCTCCCCCACCTCCAGCGAGTGCACTTCGCCCACCCCGGGCAAGAGCTCGTTCACGATTCCCATGCGCTCCGGACCGACGCCCCCGCTTTTTGACAGCGCTTCCAGCACCAGTTCCGCGCCGGCGCGCATGTGTCCGTCGAGATCCGCGGAGCTGCGCCAGATCCTCGAAATCAGCAGCAGGACAAGCAGCGCCAGCAGACCGAGGCTGGCAAAACCAGGCAGGAACGGTTCGGTCAGCGCCAGCGCCGGCAGCGCGAACACCAGCAGCACGGCGACCTCGAGCCCCACCACCAGCGCGGCGCGCGGCGTGCGCGCGGCGTCCATCCGATCCGTGGCTGGCGGCAGCGCGAGCTCGGCTAGCGTGACGCCCAAGCGTCGGGCGTTGCGAACCATCCCCAACAGCGGCCACAGACAGACCAGCACGAAGCCCACGATCACGACGCTGCGCGCCAAGCCGGGAGCCAGACCCGCGCTGCTGCCCAGACGCGCCGAGAGCCGCGCCTCGACGAGCACGCCCGTGATCACCAGTCCCACGAGCAACCCCACGTCCACCAGGATGCGCAGCAGCGCGCGCCGCGCCGTGCGCAGGCGGGTATCGCGGGAGGAATGCTGACGCAGTTCCTCGAGCCACGCTCCGTACAGGCTCGCGAAGGTCGCCAACCGACGAGGGAGCAGCCGCTCGACCACTCCGGCGATGCGGTTCGAATGGGAGATCAAAATCGGCGAGCTGAATGCCGCGATGCCCGCCACGCCGACCACCACCGGATAGAAGGCCTCGGGCACGCTGCCGCTCTGGGCGCCCAGCGCCGCGATGATGAACGAGAACTCGCCGATCTGGGCCAGCGAGAGCCCCAGCCTCAGCGCGGTGCGGGTGTCGCTGCCGGTCAGCACGGCCCCCAGCGCGACACCCGCAACCTTCCCGAACAGCACCAGCAGGCTGAGCCCCAGCACGATGCCCCAGTTGGCCGCGATCGGCACGGGGTCGATCAGCATGCCCACGGACACGAAGAACATGGCGAGGAACATGTCCCGCACCGCTTCGATGCGCCGCTCGATGAATTCTCCGTGCCCGGATTCAGCCACCAGCGAGCCGGCGAGAAACGCGCCCAGCGCGACGGAATAGCCGGCCAGGTCGGCGATCAGCGCCAGGGCGAAGCAGATGCCCAGCGAGGCGATCAGGATCGTCTCGCGGCGGCCGAGCCGAATCGTGAAGGCGATCAGCCGCGGGACGATCAGCCAGCCGATCACCAGCACGAGCGCGATGAACAGCGTCAGCCGCCCCGCCACGCCAGCGAGTCCGCTGAGATCGAGTTGGGCCCCGCTGGCGACCACCGTGAGCCCTGCGATCAGCAGAATCGCGACCAGGTCCTCGAAGATCAGCACGCCGGTCACGAGTTCGCGAATGCGCGGCTCGATCTCGATTTCTCCGAAGACCTTGCGAATCAGCGTCGTGCTCGAGATCGCCAGCACGCCGCCGGTGAACAGCGCCTGGGGCGTGCTCCAACCCAGCAGTCGCGCCGCCACGAAGCCCAAAAGCAGCATGCCTCCAACCTCCAGCAGCGTGATGAAGGCTGCCGTGGGGCCCAGTTGCTTGAGCTTGCTGAGCCGGAACTCCAGCCCCAGCGAGTACATCAGCAGCGTGACGCCCAGCTCCGAGAGCGTGCGCAGCGTATCGAGATCGCGCACCAGCGGCAGCAGCAGGTGCGGCCCGAGCAACAGCCCGGCCAGCAGATAGCCCAGCAGCACGGGTTGGCGCAGGCGCTGAAACAAGAGGCTCGTCCCGGCCGCCACGCACAGGACCAGTGCCAGATCGCGCAGGAAGGGCGCGCTGCCGCCCGCCAGGAGACTCAGCATGGCGCGCATCATGCGCCTTTGCTCGCGGGCTTGCCAGCGGGTGCCGGCGGGCCCTAGTGTGGGACCATGATCGCCGCACTGCTGCTCGCCTGCCTGGCCGCGCCCTCCGAGCCGCTCGCGCGCATCGAACTCGAGGCTCCCGGAGCGAGCCCGTTCCTCCTGCAAGCGACCTTGCCCGTGCCGCCCGACGCCGATCTTTCGGCGCTCGAATTCGAGGATCAGGACTCCCCGCGAACGCGCGTGCCCGCGCAGGTCGAAATCGTCGCGCGCGACCCGCTCGGCCGGCCGCGGGTGGTGCAGGTACTCGCGCGGCTGCACGCGCCCACCGGTGTCGCCGATCTCGCCTACGATCTCCATGCCGGCACGCCCGCTCCGCCCGCGGGCTTCGTGCCCGCGCAGCCGGTTCCCTCGCTGCTGCTGCGCGCTGAGGATGTCTTCGGACACCGCTACACCGCCGAGCTCAGCGGCGAAACGGAGCATCCCGGATTCGGCGCGCGCCGCTGGATTCGCAACGGCCGCTGGCTGCGGGAGCGCAAGCTCGCCGCGGTCATGGTGCCCACCTCGATTTCTGCCGGGGTGCCCGCTCCGCAGCCGCACCTGATGGGCGTGCACGCCTATTGGAGCGAGCGGGCGGGCGAGGAGTGCCTCGGGCTCACGCTGCGGATCCACAACGGACTCACCGCCGGAACCGCGACGGCGCATGCGCTGGAGGCTCCAGTGGGAGCGCTGTACTGGAAAAGCCTCGAGCTGCTGGTGCCGCGCGAGTGGTCGGTGATCGCACAGGTGCGCGATCCGTTCCTCGGTGCCGCCTACGACGAGGGCGACTGGCGCGTCGTGCCGCTGGTGAAACCCAACCCCGATGGCTCACTGCACTTCATGCCGCCGCAGTTCCAGTTCCACCGACGACTGGCGCTGGTGCGTGCGGGCGCCGAGGCACAGGGGCGCAACCTGCTCGCCCATGCTGGGCTTGGATTCGCCGCGCCACAGACCGGGCGCTGGTCCTGGTACGAACCCGCACTGGCCGCCTACTTTCCGCAGGCCGCCACGCTGGCGAGCGCCGATTTCTACGGCAACACAGGCAAGCAGGGCATCCGCGCGCGCGAAACCGCGCGCATGCGCGCATACGCGCGCGCGATCGAGACCGGCGAGCCCCACGGCTGGTACACCCGCGGACGGGCGATGGGCTGGGCGCGCCCCTGGTTCGTCCCGGGAGAAGGCGGACCGGGCGGTGAGGGCATCTCGCTGATCGAAGGGCACTACGCCGTCGCCGGCGCTTCGCGCGCGGCCTACCTGCGGCTCGAGCTGGTGCACCAGATGAACGCCAGCCGGCAGAGCGAGGCGGTCTGGGACCGCTTTGGCGAAGCGGTCGGCGTGGAGCGCTGGCTCGATGACAAGGGTGTGATCCCCTTCGACTTCCGCACGCACGGGCTGGTGCGGATTCCTTGCTTCACGCTGCCTTACCAATGGGGAGCGCCGGTCAGCGAGCAGGTGCGCGCGGTCCACGAGCGTGGCCTGAGACCGGGCTACGATCAAGGCAACTGGCACGAGCGCAACGGCCAACCGAAGAGCAACGAGGACAATCTCCTGTACTGGTGGCCCCACGACGACCAGCACTGGGTGCGCTGGACCAAGCAGGCGAAGGCGCTGGCCTGGCTCGGCAACGATGCGCTGGCCAAGGACGATCTCTGCCTGTCGGCGGAGTTGTTCCGGCTCATGTTCCACGAAAACCCGCACACCGAGGCCTCGTGGTCCAAGGGCATCACGCTGCGCGTGCATCAGAAGCGCGTGCGCGCCCACCCGCACCAAGGCACTTCCCTGGGACGCGAACATGCCTGGGGTATCGATGCGGCCTGCGCCGCCTATGCGCTTTCCGACGACGCCTTCCGCCGGCGCTTCCGTCCGTGGTTCCACGCGATCAGCCAGTTGTTCCTCGACGCGGAATTGCCCAACGGGCTCTTGATGCGCAATGTCAACCGCATGCTCGAGCCACAGCAGCGCTGGGTCATGCAGCAGAGCTTCGAGAGCATGTTTCTGACCCACGCGATGCGCTGCATCAACGAGACGGTGCTGCGCGGCGTCGACGATGCCAGACGCGTCGAACTCGAGGCTCTGGTGCTGCGCGGCATCGAGACCCTGTACTTCAGCCCGCTGTTTCAGCGCATCCCCAACAACTGGCAGCCCGATCCGGCCAACCCGACGATCTTCGTTCAGGGGCCGCGCCAGGTCATGGCGGTCAGCCGGAACGACGACTACGCAACCCCGCCCTTCAGCGACGCGAGCGTCTACGGGCCGCACTACCAGCCCGAAGGCGGCTATCTCGGCAATGTCGAGTACTTCCATTGCGCGTGGGCGCTCGACTACGCCGCGCGGCTGGCTCCACCCGATCAGGCCGAGCGTTTCCGCCATCGCATCCTCGATTGCGGCGTGCCGGACGCCTCGTACGCCGAACGCTATGCCGGCTGGCAGAAACAGGCGCCGGATGACTCCTACGACAACAGCTCCAACTGGGTCGAGTTCGCCGGCTGGCTGCAGCGCTCAGGGCTTGCGAAGGGGCGCTGATCCTGCGGCACCGCACAGCCTGGCGCGCAAGGTTTGATGCGCGAAGTCCAGCGGGTTGAGCTGATCGCACACCGCGGCGGCGCCCAGCGCGGTCAAGAGCTCGGCCGCCAGCCCGTTGAGTCCGCTCTCGGGGCGCTTGAGCCCGAGCATCAGCACACCGGCCAGCTCGCGTTTCCAAGTGCGACGGCCGGCACACTCCTTCAAGGCCGCCAGAGCCTCGCGGGTGTTTCCGAACCCGATCGCCGCCGCGAGCAGCGGCAGTCGGGTTTCCCTCCAGTGGCGCTGCTCGTCGAACCAGGGCGCCCAGGTTTGGGGCTCGGCGGGCAGGGACAGGCCGCTGATCTCGCGCAGCGCGAGTTGAGCCGCGTCGCGGACCGCTGATTCCGGATGACCGAGCGCCTCAACCAGAGCGGCCATGGAATCGCCATCGTCGACCCAGGCGATCGTGGCGCACAGGTTGCGGGCGTATTCAGGACGAGCCTTGGGAAGCTCTCCGGCAAGCCACATTCCAAGCTCCGGTGCAGCCGCTCGCGGCAGCTTGCGGAATCCCGAAACGCAGAGACTGGCGAGCTCCGGCTGCGCTTTGGCAGCGGCGAGCAGCGCGGGCCGGGCACGCGCGTCGCGAGTGGTGCTGAGTGCCTCGATCAGCACCCGCAGACGTCCCCGCTCCAGTTGCGAGGCGAGCTCTGCGGCGTACACGCAGGTATCCGGCTCGCGCAGCAGCAGCCGTGCGGCCGCGGAAATGGAAAGGGACTTGGCTTGCCGGCTCGGCGCTCCGTCCTCCTCGAGCGGGATCAGGCTCAGGAGCCGCTCCAGATCCCGGCGCGTGCCGATCTCCCCCAGAAGCTGTAAGCCCGCCAGCCGGGAGCCTGCAAGCTCCGGCTGGGTGGCGAGCAGTTCCTCGAGTTTTCGGCGCACCTGAGCGCGGGGCAGCGCCTCCAGCGCGGACAACACCAGCGCTGCCTGGGGCTCGCTCAGGAGCATCGGCGCATCCTCGCCGGAGGCTTGCGGCACCGTGCGGGTCCGCAGGATGTCGAGCAGCGGCGCGATCGCGGAATCACCCAGTCCCACCAGCCCCAAAACGCAGGCAGAGCCAGCCGTCGGATCGCGGCGCGCCTCGCGCAATCGGGCGCCAGCCTCTGCGTGCAGCGCGGTGGGCTCCAGCGGCCAGGGCTTCAGCGAGGAGCCCTGAGCTTCGCCAAGAGCGGCGGTCAGCGCCAACAGGACACATCCCAGACTCAAGGCCGCCATGGCAGCTCCCGCCACCCCACGGTCTCGTAGGTCGGAACTGTGCTCGCCGTGGCGTTCATCAGCGCCTCGTCGAAATGGAAGGTCGCGTTGCTGTCAAGGTCGAGGCTGCGAGCGATCATCGAGCCGAAGAGCTCGAAGTTGCTGTCGAACACGACACGCGCGTTCGGGGCGTACACGACGCCCCAGATCTTGGAGTTCGAGTCGAAATCGACCGTGTCGAGCTGGACCGTGACCTCCGGGTTGATCACGTTGTCCGAAAGCAGATTGAGTGCCACGGCAGAGGGTTTCCTGCTTGAAGAGTAGATCTGTGAATTCGAGTTCATGATGAAGTTGTCGATCACGTAGAACGAAACGGGTCCTCCCGCGTCGTTGATGACGATCTTCGAACCCGATTTCAGCAGCAGATTGGCTGCCACGATGTTGGCCGGTCCGTTGATGGTGAGCGTCTTGTTGGCTCCCACCTGCAGCGTGCCGTAGCTGCGATTCCCGGTAGGCAACGTGAGCGTGCTCGTGACCAGCAGATTGCCGCTGCTCGCGTAACTTGGAACGGAAATGCTCGGCAGCTCGACATCACCTGCAGAGCTGCGGACCGTTCCGGTGACGACTGCATTGCCCAGCACGGTCGCGATGTGGTTCATGCCGGCCATCGCGTCGCCCCAGACCTTGGAGTTCTGATCGAGACTGATGTCCCCGTTGGAGCCGACATCGCCGTTGCTGCGCGCATGCTGGTTGGAGCCCGATCCGTTGGTGGCCTGAGCCGCGTAGGTGCCGAGCGTGGAGTTGTAGCTGTCGACCCGCGCGTTCGAGTCCATGTGCAGAAACTCACGCCCGAAGGCGCCAAAGCGCCAGATCGTGTTGGGCACGGCCCGCACGACCAGTTCTTGGCGGGATCCCGACAGGTCGCCCATTCCGGTCGCCACCAGCCGCGTGAGACCGGTCGGCAGGCCGGCGGCATCGAGCACCGCAGTCTCCTCCACGTAGAATCGGCCCCCGCCCCACTCGAGCGGCAGCGCCGGACTCCCCAGATTCGCCGACTGCCCCAGTTGCAGCCGGAACATCGCCTCCGAAAGCCCCGCGTGGCACAGGTAGTCGGCCTGAATCGAGGCCTTGATGGCACCCTGCTCGGCGTTGTCCCGCAGGGACATCATCACCAAGCCCGTCGAAAGCCCCAGCAGCCCCAGGACGCAGACCAGCATCGTCACCAGCGCGCTGCCCCGTCGATGGTCGTTCCTTTTTTCCATGTCAATTCCTCAACACCACACAAGCCCCCAGATCCGCACGCAGCGGCTCACCCTTGCGCCGCGCTTCCAACACCGACAGATGGATGATCAAAAGGTCACCCGTTCGGCGCACGTGGAACCCGCTCTCGTCCACGATCCCGTCCGCATCGTCGTCGAGACCGTTGATGGCCTCGCTGCCCGCGGTCGGAGCCACGTCCGTGCACAGCACCGTGCGCGTGGCGGGACCGGAGGGACCCGTGACGCGCAGCAGCACCAGTTGGCACTCGTCGACGAGCCCATCGGAATCGTCATCCAGCCCGTTGTCCGGATCACGCGGATCCGCCTCGAACAGCAGTTGCGAGGGCGGTCCCCAACTGAGGGTCCCGGCAGCGTCGACTCCCACGGGATGGCGGTAGCTGAGGCTGGCGGTGCCCAGCGCCGAATTCGGATCGGGAACCAGCAGCGACTGGCCGACGCCAGTCAACTCCCCCACGATCCGGTTCAAGGCCCGCTGCGCCCGAGAATCGAGCGCCGAGCGCTCGATCAGCGCTTCGGTCTGGTCATTTCCGAGCATCTGGAACATGCCCACGGCGCCGAGTACGACCCCGAGCACAGCGACCGCGACGCTCATCTCCACCAGCGTATGACCCCGGCGCCTGGCTGAGCGAAGCATCAAAAGTTCCCCAGCATGGTGTCCAACTGCACGCGCCCCGGACCCGCGGGGCTGGTCCACTCGACCACGACCCGCACCGGCAGCAGCCGATACTGGGTCGCCTGATTGTCCGAGCTGCTGATCGCGCCGTCTCCGTTGAGATCGCGGGGCATCTCCCAGCGCGGGTCGACATGGGACTCGAGCAGCAGGCCCGGTTGCCCCGCGGGCGTGGGAAAACGGACCTCCCCCGCGCGACCGTCGCTGTCTCCCGGACGCGCCGACAGTCCGGGGACGTCGAAATCCTCACCCGGTGCCGTGCCAGCGCCGCCGGGATCGTCGCTGGGATCGCCGTTGTAGCGGCGGAAGGCTTCCGGAAAGGCCTCCGCCTGAATCCGCTCCAGAATGGTGCGCGCCGCCTGCATCGCGCGCGAGGACTCGAACTGCGCCAGCTGCGAGCGCTCGATGCTGACCATCGCGCTCGTGAAGCCCAGCACGCCAAGCAGGAACACGGCCAAGGCCATGCTCACTTCGACAAGCGTGAATCCGCCTCTGCCCGAGGCCTGCTGCCTTGCCTTGCCCATGCCATCCTGCCTTGAGACCGCCCCGCCCGGGATCGGTCTCTACGGCCTTTATCGGTGGCCGCCGGAAGGAAACTTCATCCGATCCGGGAATCCCTGCTCCAAGACCGCTCCGACTAGGCGAGCAATCGTCCCACCAGCCGCGCAAAGCGGCCAGGATCGGCGAGCGGCGTGCCCTCGGCCAATTGCGCCTGACCATGCAGCACCTCGATCAACTCCTCGCGCCGCTCGCTGGCGGGCTCCTTGAGCAGACGCTGGACCAGGCCGTGCTCGGGGTTGAGTTCCAGGTTGCGGCGCTGCTCCGGAATCGGCTGCCCGGCGGCGCGCAGCATGCGCTCCATGTGCGGCGAGAGCCCGCCCCGCTCGCTCGCCAGCGCCGCGGGACTGTCGACCAGCCGAGCCGAGAAGCGCACCCCAGCCACCGAGCCCTTCAACTGGCTCTCCATCGCGGCGAGCAGCTCCCGATGTTCGCGGTCGAGCGCTTCCATGGCCTCCTTTTCGGCCGAGCCTGTCAGTTCGCGTGCGGCCTCCTCGCAGGGCACGAGCGGATGGTTCTCCACGCTGCCGATGCGCGGCACGAGGAATTCGTCGATCCCGTCGGTGAACAGAAGCACCTCGAGGCCGCGCTTTCGGAACAACTCCAGCTGGGGAGATCCCAGCAGCGTCTGGCGGTCCGGGCCGACGAGATAGGGCAGCTGCTTTTGTTCCCGAGGCAACCGCGCCACGACTTCCGCAAGGGTCGAGCGCTGCGCGTCGCACGACGTTTCGAACAACAGAAGCTGCTCCAGCCGGCGGTCCTCATCCTCGCCGGCATAGATGCCCTCCTTGAGAAAGCTGCCGAAGCTTGCGAACAACTCCTCGTAGCGCTTGCGATCCTCCGCCAACAGGCGGGCGAACTCATCGAGCAGCCGGCGGACGAGGCGCCGGCGCATCCCGCGCACGGCAGGATTGGACTGCAGCACCTCGCGCGAGACGTTCAGCGGCAGATCCGAAGCATCGACCAACCCGCGTACGAAGCGCAGCCAGTCGGGCAGCAGTTCAGGCGCCTCCTCCAGGATCCGCACGCGCTTGACGTACAGGGACAGGCGCGAGCGGCCGCGCATCGACTCGACCGGGTCCGCCGGCCGATCCGCCGGGACGTACAGGAGCGCGGAGTACTCGCTGGTGCCCTCGGCCTTGAAATGAACCCACAGCGCCGGGTCGCGCCAATCGTGCGTGATCTGTCGGTAGAAATCCTGATACTCGGCTGGCTGGATCTCCTCGCGCGGCCGCAGCCACAGCGGGCGGGTCGAGTTGATCTGCTCGGCTCCCAGCATCACGGGCCAGGCGACGAAGTCCGACCAGCGCTTGACGATGCCTCGCAGCAGCTGCTCATCGAGCCAGTCCGATTCGGCCTCTCCCGACTCGCTTTCCTCTCGCGGCTCGCGCACTCGCAGGCAGACGCTCGTGCCGACCTCCGCGCGCTCGGCCGGCTCGATCGTGTAGGCACCATCGCCGCGCGAATGGAAGCGCCAAGCCTCCTGTGAACCTGCGCGGCGCGTGACGACCTCGACTTCGGCGGCCACGAGGAAGCTCGAGTAGAAGCCCACGCCGAATTGCCCGATCAGCTCCGCGGCCTGAGCTTCCCCAACTCCCTGCGAGCGACGCGCCTCGGCGAAGGCCCGCGTCCCGGAGCGTGCGATCGTGCCCAGATGCTCGATCAACTCCTCGCGACTCATCCCGATGCCATCGTCGTGCACGCAAAGCGTCCGGGAACGCGCGATCGCCTCGATGCGGATGCGCCCGCCGTCCTCGGGCAGCGCCAGTTCCGGGGAGCACAGACCCTCGACCCGACGCTTGGAGATGGCATCGGAAGCATTCGAGATCAGCTCGCGCAGGAAGATCTCCTTGTGCTTGTAGAGCGAGTGGATCATCAGGTCGAGGACTTCCTTGGCCTCGGCCTGGAAACGGTGGGTCTGTGCGGATGTGCTCATCGGGGGTCTTTCGCGGCGGTGCGGGGCCGCCATTTTGGGCGAGAAAAAGCCGTCCGCAAGCCCAAGGCGGCGGTCCTGGGCTAGACTTCGCAGAGGGAGGTCATCCGCAGGCCTCCGATGAGCGCTTGGAAAGCAATTCCATCTTTCGGAAAGGGGTCGGCACCGCCGGGGCCCTGCTGCTGGGGCTGGCCCTCTGGATGCCCGCTTCGAGCTCGGCCTGGTCGCATCTGGGTGGCTCGCTTGCGCTCGATCAACGCGATCTGCGAGTCCACAACAACTTCACCGATCCCCAGGCCAACGACAACACCAGCCCCGACCCGGAATTCCCCGGCGCGAGCGGTGCTGCGCTCGCGATCTGGAAGGCCGCTGCGGAATGGAGCAGCCGCCCCTACGGCACCGGCCTCGCCGACCCGACGCAGCCCGACGGTCTGGGCTCGGCTGGCGCCAACTTCGAATTCCACTGGCAAGGGCTAGCGAGTTCGCCCGGCGGAACCAACGACAACATCGTCTCCGAGATCTCCGGCTCGAGTTCGGGCGTGTTCGCCTTCTGCGAACTGCCGATTTCCGACGGCTGGCGCATCCGCTTCTACGCCGACATCGCCGTCTGGCACGACGGGCCGCAGGCTCCGCCCTCCGGCAGCGCCAACAAGGACATCCAAGGCGTCGCCACCCACGAGCTGGGCCATGCGCTGGGACTCGACCACTCCAACGATCCCCAGGCGACGATGCTCGGGGCGCTGCTGGGCAACGGCGTCAACAATCGCTCGATCGCGCCGGATGACATCGCGGGCATTCAGGCCCTGTACGGCGCGGCTTCGCCGCAAAAGCCGGTGATCGCCGCGTACCACATCCTCGGTTCGTCCAGCATCTTCGTGCGCGGCAGCGGCTTCGCGGCTGTGGGAAACGAGGTCTGGTTCACGCGCGATGGAGCCAGCGCCGACGGTTCGCCGGCGGTCAGTCCGCTGCTTGCCTCGAGCGGCAACGGAACCGAGCTGGTGGTGCCGCTGCCGGCCGGAATCACCGGCGGCAACCTGCTCGTGCGCATCCCGGGCAATGGACCGGAGTGCCTCTCGAACGCCTTGCCCTTCACCGTCGGATTCAGTTCCTGCCCGCCGATCCAGAACTACGGAACGCCCAAGACCAATTCACTTGGGCTGCAATCGACCCTAAGCACCAGCGGCCGGGCCAGTCTGCTCGCCAATGATCTCAAGCTGCAGGCCTCCAACCTGCCGCCGGGCTCCAGTTGCGTGCTGCTCTCGGGAACGCGCGCCGCCAACCTGCCGTTCCTGGGTGGCTCGCTGCTGCTCGGGGGCCCGCTACGCCGCAGCGCCCTGACTTCCAGCGACTTCACGGGCAGCGTCGAATTTTCGATCCCCGTTCAGGCGGCGATGGTGGAAACGCGGCGCTTCTTCCAGCTCTGGTACCAGGATCCAGCCGATCCCTTCGGAGCCGGGCTGAGCGATGCGCTGCAGATCTACTTCTGTCCCTGAGTCGGCTTCGGTTCCGCCGGCGCGGCCTTGAGCCGCGGATCGCGCGGATCGCCGATCAGCCAGCGCAGCTTGAGCGTGCCCTCCAGCGCCAGACGCTGCGTGGTGCTGACTGGATCGTTGCCGATCAACAGCTCCGTCTCCAGCCGAACCGTCTGGCGTCCTTCCAGCGTGAGCTCGCTGACACGGCGCGCCTCGCGGTCGTAGACCAGCGTGCCGGCGCCCTGAAAGCTCCAGTTGAGCGGAGCGGATGGGCAACGGTAGCCGGAGGAGAGTTCCGCCCCGTTCATCTGCATCTGGACCAGCGCACGGCGATCGACGCGATTGGCAAGCTCGACCTTGATCTCGATGCGCGCCTCGCGCTCGTCCGCGGAGACGAGCTTGAGACCCACGCTGCCCTTGCATTCCTCTCCGAAGACCTCGACCAGATTGCAGCCGATGCCGCTCTGGATCGAGCGCACGAGGTTGCGTTGCTGGGGCTTGGACTGAAAGGAGAGCCCCCAGCGTCCCGCCGGAGCGAACACGTCGACCATGCTGGCGGGGGGAACCGACCAGCTCGCGCCGAGAGTCTGGGGCTGATCGGGAAGCAGGGCCCGCAGGTCGAGATCCTCGCTCAGGCCGTGCAGCGTCTCCTCGATGCCCTCGCGGGCGCTGAAGTAGCGGCCATAGCCCTGCTCCTCGGGCACGTAGGTGTACATGACCGACAGTCCCGACAGCGGCGAGCGCGCCGTGACCGACTCCTCCATGGCCCCCACACGGATGGCTCCCTTCCATTCCAGCGAGTCAAAGCGACGCTCGAGCAGCAGCGGCCGCCCCGATCCGACCCGCTGGTACTGATCCGTGCAATGCAGACTCTGCGTCGACTTCACATCCACCGGCTCCGTGCTGCTCTGCACCACGCCAGCACGCACCGTGGAGAGCTCCCGCAGGCTGAGCGCGTGCTCAGTGGAGAGCTTGCGCACGACATAACTGCCCGGCTTGGGCGCAAAGGCGAGGTCCACCGACTGCGGCAGGGCACACAGCAAGACAGCTCCCAGCATCATGGCCCCACCTTCTTGTCGTCCTTGTAGGTTCCGCTCAGGCTCGGATCCCGGGCGCCATCCTCGGCCCAGTACCGCCAGGTGCCCGCGCGCTGGCCATCGACATAGCTGCCCTCGGCCTCCTTGTGACCGGCGGGATACCACAGACTCCAGCGCCCCACGGGCTTGCCGCGGCCGGCATACTCACCCAGCGAGGCGCGCTGTCCGTTGTCGTGAAAGCGCTCCCAGAAGCCGAGTTGCTCGCCCGCGAGATAGGAGCCCCTGGCCTTGAGCTCGCCGTTTTCGTGGAAATAGCGCCACTCGCCCTGCTCCTTGCCGCGATCGAATCCGCCTTCGAATTCCTTGGCGCCGGCGGCATACCACTTGGTCCACAGCCCGTCCTGCTCGCCGAACTTGTAGTTGCCCTTGGACTGCAGATTGCCCTGCGTGTCGTAGAAGATCGCCTCGCCATGGCGCATGTCGAACAGGAAGTCGCCCTCCTTCTGCTTGATGCCGCCCGGCCAGTAGCTGATCCAGTGGCCGTTGCGCATGCCGCGCGTGTAGGGCCCTTCGGACTGGCGCTCGCCGTTGTCGTCGTACAAGGTCCACGGACCGTCCTGCAGGCCGTCCTTCCAGGCACCTTCCATGCGGAGCTTGCCGGTGGCGTACCAGTACTTCCAGACGCCGACGCGCCCATAGTCCCGGAACTCCCCTTCGGAGGCGAGCACGCCGTTGTCATGCCAGCTCTTCCACGGCCCCGCGCGCCGGCCGCGCACGATCTCGCCCTCGCGCGCCTTGACGCCGCTGTCGTGGTAGATCGTGACGCGCTGCGCGCCAGCGGAGCCGGACAACAACACCAACAAGGCCAGGGCGATCATCGGCGGACCTCCAGATCGGCGACTTTCTTGTCGCTCTCGTAGCGACCGCTCCACTCGCGATCGAGGCTGCCATCCGCCTTGTAGTAGCGCCACTCGCCCTCGCGCTTGCCCTGGCGCATCTGCCCCTCGACTTCCACCCGGCCGTCCTGGCCGCGCTGCAGCCACGGGCCGCTGAGTTCGCCCGCGGCGTAGGTCAGGCTCTGGAACGGCTTCCCGTCGGAATGGAACAGCTCGTGCAGACCTTCGGCCCTCCCGGCCCGGTACGCCCCGCTCTGGAGGAGCACACCCTCGGCGCTGAACTGGCGCCGAGGTCCCTCGAGCACGCCCGCCACGAAGCTCTCCTCAACGCGCGAGCCGTCCGGTTCCGTGCGCTTCCAAAGGCCCTCTTCCTTGCCGAGCCGGTACAGCCCGGCATTCTTCGGCTCGCCCTTTTCGTCGTACTCACAAAAGACGCCATCGAGCACGCCGGCCTGGTAGTGCTCCTCACGCAGCTTGAGCCCCGATCCGACCCATTGGACGAACAAGCCCTCGCGCAGACCGGCTCGGTAGCCGCATTCGGAATGCGGCCGAGCGGACGCGAACCAGCGCCGTTCCACCCCGTCGCGCAGGCCGTCCTTGTAATCGCAGACCACGGCCGGCGTCCCGTCCTCGTGCCAGCCGATCCAGGTCCCGCGCTTGTCATCGTCGACGTACTGTCCGGCGCTCTTGGGATACGCGCTCGGCCAGAACTCCTCGCTGAGGCCCGTCTGCTGGCCGAGAACCCAGCTGCGCCGCGAAGCGAGCTCCAGATTCTCATGCCAGCGCAGATCAGGTCCGTGCTCCACCGCGGGGCCCGACACATCGGCACGCACGTAGTGCACACGCCGCAGCGATCCGTCGCTCCAGCGCTGCTCGATTCGGCGCACGGGCAGGCCCTGAAACTCACTCAGCGCGGGCGCCAGCGGCACATCGCCACGCGTCAGGGCCGGGTTCGCGGAGGCCTTGGGCGGCGGCGCGTTGTCGACGGGGCTCTGCCCCAGAATCACCAGCAGCAGGGGAACGATCATGACGCCCCGAGATCCTCGCTCAGGGCGGACTGGGTTTCCAGACTCAAGGGCACCCGGGTTGCAAGCTCCGCGTAATCGGTGCCGACCGCCAGCGGAGTGCGGCTGCCGGTCGGGAACTTGAGGTACTGCACGCTGGAGAGCCGCGTTTCCCCCACCTGGCGCTCGTCGATGCGCGCGAAGACGCGTTCCCCCCCATTCAGTTCCAAGTAGATCCGACCGGGAAGATCGAGCCAGCGCGGCAGGCACAGTTCCCGCTCTGCCGGATCGTCGATCTCGATCAGCAGGGTCGCGCCGAGTTCACCGGGGCCGCCCAGCAGTTCATTGTAGGTTTCGATCTCGTGCTGGATGTCCGACTCGCGCACCAGCCGCTCGACGCGCATCATTTCCTGGATCTGATAGCGGATCGTGTCGGCGTTCTCGAACAGGAGCGTCAGGTAGGGCCCGATGTGCACGCGGCGCAGAGCCTTGATGCGCAGCATCAGCGGCATCTGCTGGGGCTTGGTTTCGCTCCAAGTGATGTAGTCGAGCAATTCTTCGCGACGAACCAGCTTCATGGCGTGGGATTCTTCGCCTGCCACTCGGCGACGGTTGAGCCCCCCGGGAAATCCTCGCCGCGGTACGCGCGCGCCAGGATCGTGAAGGGGTGCAGAGGCTTGGTTCCGGCGTGCTGTTCGAACTGAATCGCGGCCAGCGGGCATTCCGTGGCCCAGACCTTGGCGTCGGCATCCTGCATGCTTTCAAAGGCCTTGGCGCCGATGCGCTGCGAGGGCTCGAAGCCCTCGACCGTCATCGCGTAGGTGCCGTCGTGTCCGCAGCACTCCATGGTCAGCTCCACGCTTGTACCCGGGATCTTCTTCAGCAGATCGCGGCCCTTGAAACCCTTGGCCTGAGCTCGCAGGTGGCAGGGCGCGTGGTAGCTGACCTTGCCCGCCGGCGTGCTGAGAAACTGCGTGGAAAAGCGCGGTTCCTGGCGGATGCTCCACAGGAACTCGCCCGGGTCCTGAATCGCGGCGCTGAGCCGGCGAGCCCGCTCGCGGTCTTCGCCCTCGAGCAGTTCGGGGTACTCCCGGCGCATCACCATCGAGCAGGTCGGATTGATCGCCAGCACCTTGGCACCCGCATCGACGAAGGGCATCAGCTTGTCGAGATTGGCGCGCGCGCGCTGGCGCAGGGAGTCGAGATCACCATGCTCCCAGGCCGGCATGCCGCAGCACTCCAGCCCCCGGACGCAGCGCGATGCGACCTGATTGCGATCGAGCACCTCGAGCACGTCGCGGCCGATCGACGGCTCGTTATTCTGCACGTAGCAGGTCTGGAACAGCACGACCTCGGCGTCCGGGGCATCCATGCGCCCGTCGCCCTCGGCCCAGGCCTCGAAGGTCTGCGGAGCGAACTCGGGCAATTGCTTCTCGCGGTGGATGCCGACCAACTTTTCGAGAAACCAGCGGTGCACCGAAACGCGGTTCATCGTGTTGGCAAGGCCCAGCGAGGCGCGCGCCAGCTGCGCGGCGCGGTCGGGATCTCCGAGAACCTTCTCACGCAGACGGAAGCCCTCCTTGCGCTTGCGCACGGCCTGGAAGCGGTGCACGAGCTTGGGGAAGTCGAGCTGGAACTCGTGCTGGTCGCGCGGTGTGTACGGGCACTGCACCTCGCACAGCTTGCACTGGAAGCAGGCATCCATGATGCGGTTGGTCTCCGCCGGAGTGACCTTGCGCACGTCCTGATCGCGCTCGTCGACCAGCGCGAACAGCGTCGGAAACGAATCGCAGTACTTGAAGCACATGCGACAGCCGTGGCAGATCTCGAAAGCCCGGGTGACTTCCTTTTGGAGCGCCGCTTCTTCCCAGTACTTCGCCTCTGTCGGGTCGTAGCACAGGCCGTCGGTCGGTTGGTAGGAGATCGATTCGCTGCTCATGAACTGGTCCTTTCGCTCAGGAAAGAAAAGGCCGCTCCCGCCATCGCGCGAGCGGCCAGAAGTGAGCCGGAAGGCTCGCTGCCGTCAGCTGATGCTGTTGAGCAGCGTCTGGAACTTGCCCGCGTGAGCCTTCTCGGCCTTGGCGAGCGTCTCGAACCAGTCGGCGATCTCGGAGAAGCCCTCGGCGCGGGCGGTCTTCGCCATGCCGGGGTACATGTCGGTGTACTCGTGCGTCTCGCCGGCGACCGCGGCCTTGAGGTTGTTCTCCGTCGAGCCGATCGGCAGGCCGGTGGCCGGATCGCCGGCCTTGCGCAGGAAGTCGAGGTGGCCGTGAGCGTGGCCGGTCTCGCCTTCGGCGGTGTCGCGGAAGTTGCCCGCGATCTCCGGGTACCCCTCCACGTCCGCCTGCTTGGCGAAGTAAAGATAGCGGCGGTTGGCTTGGCTCTCGCCGGCGAAGGCGGCCTTGAGGTTCTCGTGTGTCTTGCTTCCCTTGAGTTCGGGCATGTGGGGTCTCCTGAAGATGGCTGGGGGTGAGATACTACCCCTTAGATTGGCGAGCGGGCGCGGATGCTGCAAGCACCCCCCTCCCAATCGGAAAAACTCTTTTCGGCTCAGCGGGAGGCGCTGGCGGCCTCGACCCGGGCCCTGAGGTCCCGGATCGTCGCGGGGCCGTGCCCGGCGTAGTGGTTGTTCGCGTAGCTCCAGACCTCTCGCACCCCCGGACTCAGGGCCAGCAGCAACGCGGCCCAGCGCTCCAGCCGGGCCGACTGGTCCAGCACAATCGCATCGAAGCGCTCGGTGCGCGCCTCAACCGCCGCGCGGTCCCCGATCAGGCGCACGTACAGAAACTCCGCCGTCACCAGATCGAGCTTGCCGAGCCACTCGTCGGGGTGCGGCATGTAGGCGAGATCGAGCAGCACCAGCGCCACTCGCCGCGCGCGCAGCGCTTCCAAAAGTTCCGCGCGGATCCACTGCTTGTTGCGCACCTCCACCGCGTAGCGCGGACCGACGGGGAGTGCGTCGAGGAAGGGCTCGAGGCGCGACTGAAAGGCCTCGCGCGTCGCAAAGGCCCGCTGGTTGAAGTAGGGAAACTGCAGCACCAGCGGCCCGAGCTTGTCGCCCATGCGCGCCATCGTGTCGATGAATCGCTCGGCCTGCGGCAAGGCCGTCGCGAGACTCAGCACGCGCTCGGGATCCGGTTCCCGGCCCTCGCCGCCGTGCACGATGCTGCGCGGAAACTTGGCGCTCAGACTGAAACCAGCGGGCGTTTTCCGCGCCCAGCCGTCGACCAGCTCCGCACTTGGGGAGCGGTAGTAGGTCGTGTCGGCTTCGACCGTGTCGAACTCGGCGGCGTACTGCGAGAGAAACTGCGCGGGCTTGGTGCCCGGCGGATAAAACGGACCGACCCAGCCGGGTTCCGACCACGAAGAGCAGCCCCAGCGCCAGTACGTCATCGCCGCGAAGTCTAACCGCACTTTCAACTCGGCTTCACGAAACCTCAATCTGCGATTCGTCCCGTGTGCTGCGATGCAAACCAGCACACAGTCCCCTTGGCATCGAATCCCGGCCGCAATCGGACGCCTGCTCGGCCTCAGGTCCCTGGAGCGCGACTACCTCGAGCTAGCGGGCATCGGCGATCTCGACGAATTCCTGCACCAGACCCTGGAGCGTTTCCAGATTCGCCCCGTGCCGGGCGGCATGGAACTGGGCAAAGTGCCTCGCAGCGGGCCGCTCCTGGTCGTGTCGAACCATCCCTTCGGTGCCATCGAGGGCATTGCGCTGGCGGCCGTGCTGCGGCGCGTGCGACCCGATCTCAAGGTCATGGCCAATCGGTTCCTCGGTTCCATCCCCGAATTGCGGCCGCTGTTCTTTCTGGTCGATTCCTTCGGCGGCGCAGCGGGCCATCGACAAAGTCAGGTCGGTCTGCGCGGGGCCAGCCAGTGGCTTGCCGAGGGCCACGCCTTGCTGTGCTTCCCGGCGGGAGCCGTGAGCCACCTGCATGCCCGCGAGCGCGTGGTGCGCGATCCGCAATGGAATGAGGCGCCGGCGCGCCTGGCCCTGCGTCACTCCGCTCGTGTGCTCCCGATCTGGATCGAGGGCCGCAACAGCAATCTGTTTCAGGCTGCCGGAGTCCTCGCACCCGCGCTGCGCACGCTGCTTCTGCCGCGCGAACTCGATCGCTGCCGCGGCCAGAAGCTGCGCATCGAACTCGGCCGCTGCGTGGAAACGGAGGAGCTGCAAAGCGCCCGGGATGCGCGTCAGGCCACGGATTTCCTGAGACTGCGCTGCGAGATCCTCCGCGGCCGCGACGCCAATCAGCCGCTGCACTCCGTGAAGGAGCAGCAGCAAGGCCAGCCGATCGCACCGCCCTCCGATCTGCTGCGGATGCAGCGCGAGGTGAGCGCACTCGAGACGGAGGGAGCGCAGGTATTCGGAAATACCGCCTTTCAGGTATTTGCCGCCAAGGCAGGCTCGATCCCGGCACTCTTCCACGAAATCACCCGCCTGCGCGAGATCACCTTCCGGGCGGTCGGAGAGGGCACTCGCGAGGCCCTCGACCGCGACCGGTACGACGAACACTACACTCACCTGGTGCTCTGGGATCGCGAATGCCGCCGCGTCGCCGGGTCCTACCGGCTCGCGGCCACGGACGAGGTGCTCACCCAGCAGGGCATCGACGGGCTGTACACCTCCAGCCTGTTTCAGTACCGACCGGAGTTCTTCCAGAAGCTGGGACCCGCCTGGGAGCTCGGCCGCAGCTTCGTGCGGCAGGAGTACCAGCGCTCCTTCTGGCCACTGCTCGCCCTGTGGAAGGGCATTGCGCAACTGGTCCTGCGCGATCCGCGCCGCGCCAGGCTCTTCGGTGCGGCCAGCATGAGCGCCCAGTACAGTCCGGCCTCACGCGCGCTCGTCACGACGTGGCTGCGGGAACACCGTGCCGCCGCCGACTTCGAAGGCAGCGTTCGCGCCCGCACGCCTCCGCAGGCTTCCCGGCACGAGGCGCGCTTCCGCGGCAAGCTGACGCCTTCGGCGGATCCAGGCTTGATGGTCAGCGAGCTCGAGGCCGATGGCAAGGGCATTCCCGTGCTGCTGCGCGAGTACCTGAGGATTGGCGCGCGCGTGGCCGATCTGCATGTCGACATGAGTTTCGGCAACACGCTGGATGCACTGGTGCTGATCGACCTGCTGAAGTCCGACGCCCGCATCCTCGCGCGCTACTTCGAGGTTGAGGGTGTCCGCGAGCTCTACCGCGCTCACCAGCGCGCGTGTCCGCTGGGCCAGCCCACGCTCAGCGCCCCGTGCTCGCGCGCCAGCGGTTGACGAAGTTGCTGACCAGCCGGAACACCGAAAGGTCCGGGATCTGCGAGGAGGCCTTCAAGGCGTTGTCCCAGAACTTCTCGCTCCGGGTGGCGCGCCAGTCCGCGTACGACAGCGACATGTGATCAATCGCATAGGCCTGCCGATCGAGCGGTGTCTTCAAGCCCTCCGCCAGCTCGAGTCCCTGCACGTCGAAGTGGTTGACGCTGTCGAGCACCGTGCCATGGCCCGCGCGGAACCAAACCGCCAGCTCGCCGCTACCCCAGCGCTCCGCACAGGCGGGCGAGTCGATCAGCACCTCGACCCGCTCCGGATCGAGCACCTGAATCAGGTGCGCGCCCTGCAACTCGTAGATCGGGCGCACGTCGTCGCCGAAGACACCGTCGAGATAGCCGCTCAGCGTCGCCGGATAGGCCTCGACTTGGTCGAGCACCTCGCTCGCGGTCTCGATCTTGCGCAGAACTCCCGGGAAGGCGCGCCCGATCGTTTCGGTCAGCGCCCAGCAGGATCCGAACAGGTGGCCTCCGCACAGCACGAACCAGCGCAAGCGCTCGACATCCGGCGTCTCGATCTCGCCCGTGCAGTTGGAAACGAACAGCGCATCGGGCTGCAGCGCGATCTCGGGCAGCTTGCCGGCTTGCGTGCGCACGTGTCCGATCTCGAAATGTTCGAACAACCGCTCGATGTGATCGCCGCGGCTCTCGAGCACGAACAAGGCCAGATTCTGGTAGATGCGCGTCAACTCGAGCTTGGCGGAACGCCGGTCGACAAAGGTCCCGCGCTCGCGCTCCCGCGCGGTCTCCTCGGCCCGCGACACCGGATCGCGCAGATCGAGACTGCGCCGGTTCTGCGCGAGCCAATCGCGCCACGGTTCGGGCTTGGGACCAAGACGCTCGAGGGTCAGGGCACCGAGGAAGTGCTCGGCCGTCGCCGATACGGCGCGATCGGGATCGCCCAAGGTTTCGATCAGCGGCTCGAGCGCGCCGGCGAGGTAGCTCTGACCCAATCCGGCCGCGGCTGCGCCGCGCAGACGCCAGTCCTTCGACTCCTTGAGGACGCGAACGAGCGCCTCGAGCCCGGCACCGGTCTGGGTGCGCCCCAGCGAGACCGCCGCACAAACGGCCACCGACCACTCCGGATCGGCGAGCGCCTTGATCAGCGGAGCGGCCGCCGCGCTCGAGCCCTTGAGGCCCAGCGCCACGCACAGCATCTCGCGCGCCTCACGGTGGGTCTCCTTCTCCAACGCAGCCGCGTAGACGGCCGCCGCGGCATCGAAGCCGGCACTGTCCCTGCCCAGCAGCGCCCGATGGCTCGCCAGCGCGGCCACGCGCACGCGAGCGCTCGCATCGCCGCTCAGCAGCATGGCCGCCTTCGCCTGCGCACCCTCGGTTCCGCACGTCGCTAAGGCCTTGGCTGCGGCCGCGCGGGAGTTCTCGTCCTTGTGATCGAGCGCGGCGTCGAGCACTTTCGCGAGCAGGGCCCTGTCGATTTGCATGGCGGACTCTGCGGCCGCCCGCTCCGCCATGCGCACCGCGCGCGCACGCACGAGGCCGCTCTTTGACTGCGAAAGCGACTCCAGCACACTCGGCGCGGAGCTCGCATCCGCCAGCACGGCCGTGATCAGGCGCCGCTCGACGAGGCTCTCCACAGACTCGCGCTCCAGCCGGGCCCGCAGGGCGGGAGCATGGGCCGCGCGCGGCGCTTCGGCCGCCGCCTCGAGCGCCGCACAGACCACGTCGATGCGCGCGTGCTTGAGCAGCGATTCCAAGCGCTGCTCGCTCGCCGGGGCTCCACTGCTGAGCAGTGCGCGGGCGGCGAGGGGCGCCAGCTCGGGTTGTTTGGATTTCTCCAGCAGCTTCTCGATCGGCTTGAGTGGCTTTTCGAGCGTGCTGGCGCGCAGCACCTGTGCGAGCGCCTCGAGCGCCTCGCGCGCCTGTGGGCTGGCGAGCTTGCCGGCCAGTTCCTCGGCAGCCTTGTCCGGCGCGATCTTCGCCAGCGTGCGCGCAGCCGCCAGACGCACGCGCACGATCGGACCGTTGAGGGCCAACTTGACCAGCGGATCGACGCTGGCCGCCGTGCCGCTGCCGGAGAGCCCCAGTGCCGCACGCTCGAGCAGTTCCCAGTCCTCGTCCTTGTCCTTGATCAGCGAGAGCAGCGCCTTCTCGGCGCTCTTGTCGGCGCTGAGGGCCACGACCGCGGCGATGCGCTTGTCAAAATCCTTCGATTTGAGGTCCCGGGCGGGGTCCTGGGCGAGACAGGCCAACAGCAACACGATGACTTGCATGCAGAACTCCTAGAAGACGGACACGCGCAGCATGTGCGCATACAGCAAGAACAACAAGAGCAGCACGACGGCATGCACCAGTAGCGCCGAGCCCGAGCCCGTGAGGCCCTTGACGAAGCTGTGGCCGTGCTGGACGCCGCTCTTCGCGAGGCTTTCGAGAAACAGCAGCACGCCCCCGAACAACCCGATGGTCATGCCCATCACGACCAGGACCTTGACCCAGTTCTCCATGCCCGAGGCGAGGATCGCATCGGTCGCTTGAGTCTTGCCCCAGGAGGCCAGCAGCAGGGCTTCGATGGCCACCAGCCGGCGGTGGGAAAGGAATCCGCCGGTCGAACTTCTGGAACTGCGTCGCGCTTTCTCAGCCATGCCCGCGCGCTCGCGCGCGCGTCGGACAGTGTCCTACCGCAACCGCACGATTTCCACCGGATGCCCCCAGCTCTCCGAGGTCCAGACCTTGAGCCACGCCTGGGACCCGAACTCCCAGGCCGAGGCGCTGACCTGCGCCTGTGCTTCGGGGAAAGGGAACTCGCGCCAGACGGGCTCGCCGACCTGCCGCAGGCCTTCCAGCACCTGATTGTGCCCCCGCGCTCTGGCGGTGGGAACCACGCCCAGGCCCAGCGTCAGCGCCTCTTCCCGCGCAAAACGTGCCACCTCTTCCGCCGGCGAGGTGCGCCACCACTCCTCGCGCGCGATCGTGCGCAGATCCCAGGGATGCGGGGCCTGGGCGGCGAGCGCCAGCTGGTAGTGGTCCCAGATGTGGCGGAAGCGCGGGTGCATCCGCTCCAGATTTTCGCGCCGATTGAACAGCGGCAGGGCGAAACTCGGCTGGACTCCAATGACGTCCCGCTCGCGATCGGCATGCTGTTCGAGCCAGCGCGCGGCATGCTCGAGGCTATCGCCGCGCGAGCGCAGCCAGACCAATCGCGCGCACACATCCAGCCCGGGCAGCAGGCACAGGATCGAAAGCGGCAGCGCGGTCTTGGCGCCCAGCCTGCACTGGCGTTCCCACGCTGCGAAAAACCAGGCTGCCCACACGGAGAGCAGCGGGATCAAGGCCACAAAGAAGCGTGACTCCGCCACATTGCGCAGGCCGAACAACAGCACGAAGGGCAGACCCGCACCCAGCAGCACGAGGCTGGCGCGGGAGAGGCGCGTAGGGCGGATCGCCCACAGCAGCGCGCCGCCCGCCACCAGCATGCACAGCACGGGCTCGTAACCCAGCAGATTGCGGGCCATGTCGGCAAAGCCGCGGCCGGTGAACAAGGCGAGATTGATGTCCTGCCCGCCCAGCGAGACGCCACCCTGCTCACCCGGCGCAAGCCCGGCGACGAGGATGTTCCAGTAGCTCGCCAGCACGCAGAGCAGCACGATGCCCAGCCCCAGAAGACCGGCGCGCCACTGCCGCAGGCGATCGGCGAGCAGGAACACCACATAAGCCAGCGCCGCGAACGCGCCGGTGTGCAGGGTGGCGGCGGCTGCGCCGCAGGCGAGTCCGGCCAGCGCGTGGTCGCGCAGCCGACGCCGGTCCTCCAGCCGGAGAACGGAGACCAGCGCCAGCGCGAACAGACCCGCCAGCGCGGCGTGCGGACGAGCCTGCTGCGAGTAGTTGGTCAGCAGCAGGCTCGTGGCGGTCAGCAGGCTCGCGCTCCAGGCCCAGCGCTCGCCCGCGATGCGCCGCGCAAGAAAGAAGGCCGAGGGAATCGCCAGCACGGACAGCAGCGCGATCACGATCCGCGCCTTGAGATAGGGATCGCCGAGTGAGGCCAGATGCGCGTCAAGGCCGGCGCTCGGATCCAGAATCGTGATGAAGGATTCGCCGGGCAGGATCGCGATCAGCCAGGGAAGGAACTGCGGGTAGAAGCTGGAGCTGCCCCACAAGGGACCGCTCTCGTGCACGCTCGCGGGCCGATCCAGCCACGCGGCATGCGGCACAAGCAGCACATCGGGTTCGCAATGGTGCGGCAGACCACTGTCGATCCCGATCAGGCGCAGGGCGATTGCGGCCAAGGCAAGCGCCAGGAGCAGGCAATTGCGAGTAGCCATGGCGAGCTTCTGGATGCTACCCCCGTGCGGCGCCGGCAGCTAGGCTGTTGCCGGCATGAAATGGCTGCTGCGAATCGCGCTCCCGTTGCTGGGACTCCTGCTGCTGCTGGAGCTGGTCTCCCATTGGGCCGATGCACAGGCGGACCCCGCCCGCATCGCGTCGCATCAGCCCGGTTTCTGGGAGAAGTGCTCGCGGGCCTACCTCGATCCGGCCGCCGAGAAGAACCGACTGGCGCGTACGGAGGCCCACCCCTACCTCGGCTATGCGCTCAAGCCCGGCTGGCAGAGCCCACCGGGAGCCCCGCAGCAGTGCTCGCACAACGCACTGGGATTGCGCGGCAAGGAGACCACCTGGGAGAAGCCGGCCGGCACCTTCCGCATCCTGACGCTGGGCGGATCGAGCGTGTACGGGCAGAGCGAGTCGCGGGACGCGGCGGTCTGGTCGCAACGTCTCGAGGATCTGGCCAATGAGGGCCGCGGCGGTCCGCGGATCGAGGTCGTCAACGGAGGTTGCTCGGGGTACACCAGCTTCGAAATGCTGGCCCAGCTTGCCTTCCGGGGTGTGCACCTCGATCCGGATCTGGTGCTGATCTACGAGACCGTCAACGACATGCGGGCCGCCCTGTACACCGCGGGTGCCAGCGCGCCGGCGCGCGACAACACGCACTGGCGCCTCGCCTGGCCCGTCGACCGGCCCAGCGGGCTGGAAACCCTGCTCGAGAACAGTCGCAGCTACCTGATTTTCCGGCGCTATTTCACCAACTATGTCCAGACCCGCGCGGATCTGGGCTTCTACGCCATGGTCAACTACGACCCCAAGTCCGACGAGTTGTACTGCAATCGCTCGCGCGGCGGCTGGCCGGAGGGCCGGGTCCCCGAACAAGGGCTCGCCAACTATCGCCACAACCTCGAAAGCATGCTCGCGGTGGCACAGGCGGACGGGGCTGAGGTCTTCATCGCCACGCAGGCCCTGATGGAGTGGGATTTCGCCGGCCGCGAATGCCCCGAGATCCAGATCCAGACCTTCCGACGCATCCAGTCGATCCAGCGCGAGGTGGCCGCGGCCCGCGGCGCGCGGCTGGGCGAGACCGGCGCAGCGATCGAAGCGGCCGACGCCGAGCATTTCGGTAGCACAGGCAAGCACTTGTTCAAGAATGATGTGCACCCCTTCGACGAGGGTTCGGAGCTGATCGCGCGCACGATCCTCGGGGAGTTGCGCCGCCAGGGAGCCCTGCCCTGATGCGCGCGCTTGCTTGCCTGCTGCTCGTGCTCGCCGCCTGCGGCGAGCGCGCTCCGACGAACCCGGAGCCGGGAGCCCGAGCTCCGCTGGATCTACTGCCGGGTCAGAATCAAAAAGGCCTCGTGGTGCTCGAAGGGCGCCCGGATCGGCCCTTTTACTGGGATTTCGATCGCGTGCCCTACGGCGAGAAGCCCAGCCACACGTTCCGGATGCGCAATACCGACTCCAAGCCGGTGACGATCCTCGATCTGCAGGCCAACTGCGGCTGCACGCAGCCGCGCGTCGCCATCGAGGTGCAGGGCGAGCGGATCATGGGCCGGACGAAGAGCCCCGTGCTGACGGTGCCCGCCGGGGCCGAATTCGAGCTTGAGATCGCGATCGACACGCGGCTGGTCGAAAAGATGAACATCGACAAGCTGGGCGTTGTCCGGCTGCGCTGCGACAGCGAGAACTCGCCGTTCCTTGCCTTCGAGACGCACATCATCGTCGAGCGCCTGTTCCGCTCGGTGCCCGCGGAGCTCGATCTGGGCGAAATTCCGCGCACGAGCGGCAAGGATGGTCGCGCCGATCTCAGCACGGAACTCGCCGGCAGCGCCGCGCGCATCCTCGGCATCGAGCGCGTCGAGGGCCCCTTCGGGGCCACGGTCGATGCCACCCAGGTCGGCGCGGAAACGATCTGGATTCTGCTGGTCAGCGCCCGACCCGATCAGCCGCTCGGCACGGTGCACGGACGCGTGCTGGTCCAGACCACCGATCTCCAGGGTCAGGGCGACAAGGGGCGCTTTGAGGTCGCCGTGCGCGGCCAGGTGGTCGAGCCGATCGTGCTGCGGCCGGCCTCGCTGACGATTTCCAGCGGTGCCGGCGCCAGCGCCCGCATCGAATGCCTCCCGCCGGGGCTCAAGGTGGCGCTCCTGTCCGCGGTGCTCGAAGGCGAGGGTTCCGACTCGGTGGAGCTGGCGGTCAGCGCCGAGGCTCCCGACGAGGCTGGTCGAGCAAGCGCCTTCGTACTCGCCGTGAAGCCCAAGGGGGGCCTGCCGGAAAAGCCGCTGGCGCTGCAGGCGCGCGTGCGCCTGTCCGGGCCGGGACTCGAGGAACTGCGCCTGCCGATCGCGATTCAGCCGCGCTGATCATCGCGCAACACGCGGGCGAAGCGCAGCTTGCCGGCCTGCACCAACAGCGGCGCGCCCCGGGGCTCGACCTTGTGGCGCGGATCCTTGACCACGGAGCCGTCGAGCTTGACGGCGCCCTGCTCGATCAGCCGCCGCGCATCCGAAGTGGTGGCGCTGAGGCTCAGTTCCTTCAGCAGGTTGGGCAGCGCATAGCCGCCCTCGGGCGCGCCTGGCGGGTAGGCGTGCTCGGGAATTTCCGTCGGCAGCTCCTTGTCGCGGAAGCGCCGATCGAATTCCTCGCGGGCCGCGCGACCGGCCGCCGCACCGTGAAAAAAGCCCGCGATCTCCTGACCCAGACGCGCCTTCGCCTCGCGCGGATGGCCCTTCAGGAGCGCCTCGATTTCCTCGAGGGGCACGCGCGTGAGCAGACGGAACCATTCCCCGAGCACGTCGTCGCTGATCGACATCACTTTGCCGAACATCTCTCCGGCCGAGTCGTTGAGCGCGATGGCGTTGCCATAGGACTTGCTCATCTTGCGCCCATCGAGCCCGTTGATCAGCGGCGTGGTGAAGCAGATCTGGCCGACCTGCCCCTCGCTCGCTTGCAGATCACGCCCGCGCAGCAGATTGAAGAGTTGATCCGTTCCGCCCAGTTCCATGTCGCAGCGGACCATCACGGAGTCCCAGCCCTGCATCAGCGGGTAGAGGAATTCGTGGATGCCGATCGGTTCGTTCTCGGCCACGCGCTTTTGAAAGGTGTCGCGCTCCAGCATGCGCGCGACGGTCATCTTGCCTGTCAGCCGCAGCACGTCCTCGAAACGCATCGCGTCGAACCACTCGGAATTGCGGCGCACCTCGGTCTTCGACATGTCGAGCACCCTGGCGGCCTGCTCGACGTAGGTCTTGAGGTTGTTCTCGACCTCGGCGCGGGTCAGCTGCGGACGCAGCTTGTTGCGACCGGAGGGATCGCCGACCATCGCGGTCGAGTCGCCCACGATCAGGACGATCTGATGCCCCAGTTGCTGCAGGTCGCGCAGCTTGAACAGCGGCACGCAGTGGCCCACGTGCAGGTCCGGACTCGAGGGATCCATCCCGAACTTGATGCGCAGGGGCGCTCGCGCGGCGATCGAGCGGGAGAGTCGCTCGACCAGCTCCCGGCGCTCGATGAGATCCACCAGCCCGCGCTCGAAAATCGCCAGCTGGCGTGCGACTTCGGGATGGGACTCGTGCGGCTGGCTGTGAGGGTCGGCCTTCATCGGAATGCCCGATCATAGGGATTGCGCCGGTCCGGCGGCAGCGCCCTAGGGCCCGGATTCGCTCGGGAGCACCAGCGACGGACGCGGCGGCTGCGGTCGGCGGGCCCGGATCCACTCCTGCAGTCGCACCGGATCCTCCGGCAGCGACTCGCCCGCCAGCCAGGACAGCGCCTTGTGGAAGCGCGCCAGATCGACGCGCGTGGCGGGATCCAGCGCCTGACACAAGCGACGGAGCGCCGCGGCGCGTTGGTCCTCCGCGATGCGTGCGGCCGCATCGAGCAGGCCGCGCTCGTCGGTGTCTGTCCGAAGCAGCGCCATGAGTTCACCTGGCTCCAGCGCGTCCCGCAGGCGCTCGGTGCGCGTGCAGGCGCTGACCGGTGCAACCACCCAGCGCATGGCGGGCAGTTCCTGCCCTTCGCAGAGGAGCGTTCCCGAGCGCAACTCCAGCGCGAAGCGCAGGCGCACGGCCCGCTCCGATGGGCGCGGCGCGAGGAAGAACTCGGCCAGCGGCAGTTCGACGCGCCCCTGTGGCGGCAGTTCGATCGAACGCGGCAAGGCGAAGGGCCGCAGATCCTCCGAACGCACGATCGCGCCCCCATTCGTGAGTTCCTCGCGCACGCTGCCCAGCGTGGCGGGTCCCGGCTGCAGCACGAGCGCGCTGGAGAGCGGATTGCGGATTTCGAGCGTCAGGGCGTGCCCGCTCGCCCCCGGCAGACGCTCCTCCAGTTCACGGGGCAAGGGACGCGGATGCACGAGCAGCTCCAGTGCCAGCGCGCGCACGGTCGCTCGGCCGTTCAGCACCCGCTCGAACACGCGCAGGAGCTCCGCGGTCGCCTGATCGGGCCCCAACGACCAGATCCGGTTGAGGATGGCCTGCGCGGCTTCGTCCTCGTTCGAGCGCAGTGCTTCCTGCAAGGCTTCCAGCGCGCCGACGAAGCGCGGCTCTGCCCGGGCGATCGCCGCGGGAGTGGGCGCGGAAACAGCATCGCGCCCGCCGGTGCCCTGACAGCTCGCAAGGAGCAGAAGGGCGCAGACGGGCGCGAATCGCATGGGGTCGGGGAGCAGGATCAGCCCGCGGACTCGCCCTCAGCAGCAGCCTCGGCAGCCTTGGGGTTGGCGGCCTCGCGAGCCTTGGCTTCGTTGGCGGCCGCGATGACCTTCTCGTTCTCCTCGAAGTCCGCGTGAACGAACGAGAGACCGATCTTGCGCTCCTCGGTGTCGACGCGGATCACGCGCACTTCCACCTTCATGCCGGGCTTGACGATGTCCTCGACGTTGCTGACCTTGTCCTCGGAGAGCTCGCTGATATGCAAGAGGCCCTCGAGGTCGTCCTCGAGCTTCACGAAGGCACCAAAGTTGGTGATCTTCGTGACATAGCCCGAGAGCAGGTCGCCGACGTGGTAGTTCTGCGGAATCGTCTCCAGCCAGGGGTCGGGCGAAAGCTGCTTCTTGCCCAGTGCGATGCGCTTCTTCTCCTTGTCGACGGAGAGCACCACGCACTGAACCTTGTCGCCCTTCTTGACCATTTCCGAGGGGTGCGTGACCTTCTTGGTCCAGCTCATGTCGGAGACGTGCAGCAGGCCGTCGATGCCTTCTTCGATTTCGACGAACGCGCCGTAGGAGGTCAGGTTGCGCACCGTGCCCTCGATCACCGTGCCGATCGGGTAGTGCTCTTCGACCAGATCCCAGGGGTTGGTCTCGGCCTGCTTCATGCCGAGGCTGATCTCCTGCTTCTGGTGGTTGAACTCCAGCACGACGACGTTGACCTTGTCGCCGATCTTGACCAGTTCGCTGGGGTGGTTGACGCGCTTGGTCCAGGACATCTCGGAGATGTGCACCAAGCCCTCAACGCCGTCTTCCAGCTTCACGAAGGCGCCGTAGGACATGATGTTGACCACCTCGCCCTGGTGCTTCGATGCCACCGGGTAGCGCGACTCGATGCCCTCCCAGGGGCTGGCCTGCTTCTGCTTGAGGCCCAGCGCGATACGCTCGCGGTCGGAGTCGACGCGCAGCACGACCACCTCGATCTCCTGGTCCATCTTGACCAGCTCGCTCGGGTGGTTGATGCGGCCCCACGACATGTCCGTGATGTGCAGCAGACCGTCGATGCCACCCAGATCGACGAACACGCCGAAGTCGGCGATGTTCTTGACGATGCCCTTGCGGCTCTGCCCCTCGGTGATGTCCTTGAGCAGATCTTCCTTCTTCTTCTGGCGCTCTTCCTCGAGCAGCTTGCGGCGGCTGACGACGATGTTCATCCGCTCGGTGTCGATCTTGATGATGCGCGCGCGCACCGGCTCGTTGAGGAAATCGGAGATGTCGTGCGTGCGCCGCAGGTTGACCTGGCTGGCGGGCAGGAATACGTTGACGCCTTCGACGTCGACGAGCAGGCCGCCCTTGATCTTGCGCTGGACGATACCTTGGATGTCATCGCCCTCCTTGTATTTCGTCGAGACCCGATCCCAGGCGCGCAGACGATCCGCGCGGCGCTTGGAGATCAGGACCGTGCCCTGGTCCTCGTCGATGCCCTCATACCAGACTTCGAAGGTCTCGCCCGCCTTGGGCAGGATCTCACCGAACTCCGCGATCGGGATCTGGCCTTCGGACTTGCCTCCGATGTCCATCACGACCATGCCGGTCTTCTCGTCGACCGAGTGGACGTTGGCCTGAACGATGCTGCCGGACTTGATGTCCTTGACGGCGATGGCGAGTTTGTCGTTGAGCTGAGCCTCGCTCATGCCGCTGGTCGCGGCATTCAGGAGACGATCGAGTTCATCCGCGGGAAGTTCGTATTGCTTGAGACGCTTGGAAGCGAGGGACATGAAAGAAAAAAACAGGACGGTACGGACGGGGAAGGGGCCTGACTGGGCCCACGCAGCCGCTGCTCGCAGGGGAGAAGGGGTCGAAAGTGTAGAGGGGTGCCGCCCCGAGAGCAACCTGGGAGCCCCAAAAGGAGGTCCTAGGTCTGGCCCGAAAGCGTCCGCAGAGCGGCTTCCAGCTGAGCCAAGGCATCGGGAGCGCCCGGATCGATCGGATCCCCGACCCGGACCCGGATCCGCGCGGGCCGCGGCAGGATCATCGAGCGGTTGAGCATCGCGTAGCCGCCCTCGATGCCGACCGGGACGATCGGCACCTTGCCCATGCGCGCCGCCAGCAGCGCTCCGGCCTTGATCTCGCCGAGCCGTCCGTCGCGAGAGCGAGTGCCTTCGGGGTAGATCGCGACGCAATCGCCCGCATCGAGGTGCTCCACCATCGCGCGGATGGCGCGCGTGTCGGCCGTGCCGCGTTTGATCAGCACGGCCCGGCACTGGCGCATCACGAAGGACAGCCAGCGGGCGCCGTCGAGCGTGTCGCGTGCGACGAAGGCGACATGCCGGTCGGTGACGCACGAGATGATCGGGATGTCGAGGTGCGTCGTGTGGTTGGCGGCCAGCACGACGCCGCCGACGGCGGGAATGCGCTCGGCGCCCTCGACGCTCATGCGGTTGTAGCTCTTCAGTACGCACCAGGAGAGCCCGCGCAGGAAGCGGTAGACGAGTGTCTTGTCGGTCTGCACCGTCATCGCCGCGGTCCCCGGGCAATTTCCGAGAGCAACCGCTCGACGACCTCCTCGCGGCTCAATCGATCCGTGTTCACGCGAACGGCGTCGCTCGCGCAGACCAGCGGCGAGTCCTTGCGCGACGAATCGAGGTGGTCGCGCAATTCGATGTCGGCCTGAATCTCCGCCAGCCGCTCGGGCGCGCCCAGTTCCAGGCAGCGGCGCTCGGCCCGCACGCGCGCGCTCGCGGTCAGGAAGAACTTGTGCGCGGCGTTGGGAAACACGACCGAGCCCATGTCGCGGCCCTCCGCGACGAGTCCTCCGCGCCGCTCCGCCTCCGCGCGCTGCGCGCGCACCAGCGAGCGGCGCACTCCCGGATGCGCCGATACTGCCGAGACCGCCTTGGTCACGGTTTCGCTGCGGATCAAGGGTTCCGCGGGCCGGCCGTCGATCAGGATCCGGCCCTGCGCGTCAAAGCCCAACTCGAGTTGCTCGGCCAGCCTCGTGCAGGCCTCGCCATCCATAGGGTCGAGATCGTGCTCCAGCGCCACCAGCGTCACCGCGCGGTACATCGCGCCGGTGTCGAGAAAGCTGAGGCCCAAGCGCGCGGCCAGGCTGCGCGCCAACGTGCTCTTGCCCGAACCCGCCGGGCCATCGATGGTGATGATCATCGCGGCCGGCGAGTTTACGGGCTGCGCGCGCTCGACTCAAACTGCAGGCCCGCGCGCGTGAAACGGATCACGTCGCACGGCCCGCCGAAGGCCTGAGCCACGATCCAGCGACCCAGGGCGCGGCGCTCGTCGCGCAGCTCGTGAGCGTGCCCGCAGATCAGAAGATCGGCGCCGCTGTGCGCCAACTCGGCATCGACAGCCTCGGCCTGTATCGACTTGTCCGCGTCGGGCTTGGTGCTCAGAGACGCCATCGAGGCCCGGCGCAGCCGTCGGCCGATGGCGCGTGCCAGACTCCAAGGCATCACGCGCGCGAGCGCGCGCACCGGCGCGCAGCGCAGCACGCGCCGCAGGCGCTGATAACCTGCATCGCGCGTGCACAGCGTGTCGCCGTGCAGCAAGCGCGCGAGGCTGCCATCCGGCAGGCGCGCCAGCGCGCCCTCGGGCAAAAGCCGTGCGCCGCTGGCCGTCTCAAAGCTCGCGTCGAGCAGGAAATCGCGGTTGCCCGGCACGATCCACACGCGCAAGCCCTGCTCCGCCCGCGCCCGCAGCGCCGCCACGAGCCCGGGAGTCGCGCCGGCGCCGAGCGCCTTGGGCCCCACCCACACATCGAACAGATCGCCGAGCACCACGAGCGCCGGACAGCCGGGCTCAACGCGCTCCAGAAAGCCGAGAAAAGCGCCGACCGAGGCGGGCGACTCCAGATCGAGATGCAGGTCGGTGATCAGGAGTGATCCGCTGGCGAGTTCGATGCCGGGCCCTTGCCAGATCGCGCCCATGCTCAGCTCTCTTCCTCGTCGGTGTTCGGGCTGGAAGCCTGCAGCCCATGCTCGCGCAGCTTCTCCCACAAGACCTTGCGCGAGATGCCCAGTAGCTGCGCCGTCTGGCTCTTGTGACCGCCCGTCGCCTCCAGTGCGCGCAGGAGATGCGCGCGTTCGGCCTCATGGAGCACGACGCGCAGCGGCTCGATACCGGGCGAAGCCTCCGCCGCGCCGCGCCAGCGCGGATCGACGGGCACGAGATCCTCCAGCGCCAGTTCGGACTGCTCCCCCGCCAGCGCGATGGCGCGCTGGATGGCGTTCTCGAGCTCGCGCACATTGCCCGGCCAGGCGTAGCGTTCCATCATCGCCAGAGTGCTGCGCGCGATCCGATAGCTCCTGGCGCGCCCGTGGCGCTCGATCAGGGCTGCCGCCAGCAGCGGCACGTCGCCCGTGCGCGCGCGCAGCGGCGGAAGCAGGATCGGAACCACCGCGATACGGTAGTAGAGGTCTTCGCGAAAGCGGCCCTGCCGCACGAGTTCCTTCAGGGGGACCTTGGTGGCGGCCACGACGCGGATGTCCAGCGGCAGCGTGCGCGTGCCTCCGATGCGCTCGAATTCGCGCTCCTGCAGCACCCGCAGCAGCTTGACCTGCATCACGAGCGGCATGTCGTCGATGTCGTCGAGAAACAGCGTGCCCTTGTCGGCGAGTTCCAGCCGGCCCTGCTTCTCGCGGCGCGCGTCCGTGAAGGCGCCCTTTTCGTGTCCGAACAGTTCGGCCTCGAGCAGCGACTCCGGCAGCGCCGCGCAGGACAGAGGCACGAAGGGGCCCTCGCGCCGCGGGGACAGCCGGTGGATCGCGCGCGCGATGCGCTCCTTGCCGGTGCCGCTCTCCCCCTGCACCAGCACGGTCGCCTCGCTCGGTGCGACGGTACGCACGCGCTCGAACACGGCCTGCATCGGCTCGGAATGGCCCACGATGCCCTCCAGACCCTGGACTGGCAGCGCCGAGCGCAACTCGCGATTCTCATGCTCCAGCCGGAGCAGTCGCGCGTGCACGGCCAGCATCCGCACGATGCTCTCGTTGCGGAAGGGCTTTTGCACGTAGTTGACCGCGCCCAGCCGCATGGCTTCGACCGCGGATTCCACCGTCGCGTAGCCGGTCATCAAAATCACGGGCCGTTCAGGCGCGAGCGCCACCGAACGCTCGAGCACGCTCATCCCGCCCGCTCCGGGCATGCGGATGTCCGTGACGACCGCATCGGGAGCCTCGCGCTCGAGCAGCGTCAGCGCCTCGGCGGTGCTGGTGGCGAGCAGCACGACATGTCCCGCGGCCGCGAGCGCGTCGGCCAGCGTCTCCCGGATCGTGATCTCGTCCTCGGCGAGCAGCACCCGCATCGCTGGCGGTCTCCTAGGCGGAGAAGGGCTCGCGCAGCACCATGCGGCCGCCCCCCTGCGCGACGGCTTCGGACAGCGCCGTCTCGGCCAGTTCCAGCAGAAGATCGTGGAACAGGAGCTCGCCGCGCAGGCTGCTGATGCCGATCGACAGGCTCAGGCGCGGCCCCGGGCCGTCGCCCCCGAGTTCGAGCAGCGCGGCCGATTCGATCAGGCGCGCGGCGAGGATCTGAGCCCCGCCCACGGGCGTGTGCGGCAGCAGCAGCACGAAGTGGTCGTCCGCCATCCTTCCTATGAGATCGGAAGAGCGCGTCTTGCGGCGCAGGAGACCGACCACCTCGCGCAGCACCAGTTCCTTGAATTCGAAACCGCGCTCGTCGCGCAAGACATCGAGTGCGTCCACGCACAGGGCCATGACGCAGAACGGATACTTGTAGCGCCCGGCGCGCGAAAACTCGGTCTTCGCAAGATGCTGAATCTGCGCCAAAGAGTACAAGCTGCGCGGAGCGCCCGTCGGGGTGGGATTCGAAGGCTGGCTGCGGCGCTCGCTCATGTGCGGTGTCCACGCTCTTGTACCCCTTTCGGATGCGGAAGTCACCTTGGGCTCGAGTTTCGTAGCCCTGAGCGGGCGGCGGGACTATCCTTGCCCACCATGCCGACGCTTTCCCTGTGCCTCGCGCTGCTCTCCGCCCCCGAGTGGGCCACCCTGCCCCTGCCGAGCCTGTGCCTGCCGCCGCCCGGGGTACAGGCGCTCGCCCGCCGCGTCGATGCGGCGCACATCCAACGCGTCGCGGTCCAGCCCGGCGCGGAGAACGTCGCCAGTTCGGGCAGCACCGAGCTGACACGCATGCCGATCGGCATCCTGACGCGCCAGCTCGAGGAAGCGGCGCGGGCCGCCGGCGGCAAGCTCGCCGTGCAGCCCAGCGGACCGGAGCTGTTGGTCGAAGGCGACGCTCCGGGCCTCGCCGCCGCGCGCGCCTGGCTGGCGGACCTCGAAGCGCAGACCAGCGCGCTGCGCATCGAGCTCGCCGTGACCCTCAGCACGGAAGTCGGGCAGCCGAGCATCGAAGAGCGCGCCGAGGTGCTGCCCGGCGACTGGATCAGCCTGGGACGGCGCGAGAAGCGCGATTTCCTCGGCGACTTCGACGTCGAAGTTGCGCAGGACAGCGGCGCCGCGGATCCGGTGCTGATGCAGACGCTGGAGGGCGCGATGCTGGAGCTTTCCGTGCGCACGCTCGACAGCTCGCGCGAGCTGGTCATCGTGGGCGCGCTCGACATCAGCCGCGTGATCGAGACGGCGAGCTTCGAGCCCGGCACGCTCGATCTGGGCCAACTGGAGCTGCCGCGCCTGCGCGTGGCGAGCCTGTGCTTCGCCGACACGCTGCCCGAGGGCGGCAAACTCGAACTGAGCCTGGAATTGCCAGGATCCCAGCAACCCTGGCGCCTGTCCGTCGAAGCGCGGCGCGCCCGCCCCGCGGCCGCCGCCCCTGACAAGCTCGGCTGGCAGATCGTCGATCTGTCGGCCTTGAGCCTGCCCGCGCAGCGCTTGCCCGCGATCGCGCCCGGCGGCAGCCTGGATGAGGAACTCGAACGCAATCTGGCGCGGCCGCGCGAGACGCATGTCGAAGCCGGAGCGATCGCCAGCTGGCTGGCTCGCGACGCGTCGAGCGGCAGCAAGCTGTTCGGCTCTTCCAGCAGCGCTCCCGGACCGCTGTTCACCGACAGCCTGCTGTTCCTGCCCCGGGCCGACCCACAGGGACTGGCGCGGGCGCGCGAGTTGCTCGCCGCACTGGAGCAATCGCGCCGACTCGGCGGCCGGCTGCGCGTGCAGCAGGGCGGGCTCAAGGCCGAGTTCCCGATCCTCGTCTGCGAACCGGCCCGGCTGCGCTTTGGCACCGAGTACGCGCTGCTGCGCGACTACCAGATCGAGATCGCGGGACAGACCTGGATGCCCGATCCGGTGCTGGACGTGCTGTTCGACGGGCTCGTGCTCGATGCCCAGTCACAGGGCAGCGCGCAGGCGCAGCTGCTGGCCGTGATCACCAGCGGCAGCGAGGCGCGCACGCTGGCGCGCACGAGCGCGTGGGCCGGAGCCTTGCAGGCCAATCAGCGTTCGATTCGCGCGCGCCATTGGCTGCAGGCTGCCGAGGCGCGCGTGCAGTTCGAAGCCGACGCACGGCTGGAAACGGTTTTCCGTCCGCGCTGAACGGTATACTGCGGTTCAGGCACACCCTTGAAGCTCGGCCTCCACCAATCCGCCCGGATGGAGCAGCGACTGATGCAGTCGCCGCAGATGATCCAGGCCATGCAGATCCTGCAGCTGTCCACGCAGGAGCTCGAGGAGCGCATCGAGCAGGAACTGGTGGAAAACCCGTTCCTCGAGACCAGCGAGACTAGCCCCGCGGACGAGGGCCAGCTCGCCAGCTTCGCCGAAGAGCTGGGCAGCGTGACGCATCGGCGCGACGAGCGCGCGCGCACCAGCGCTGGCGGCAGCGAGGAGTCGGACCGCAAGCTAGAGGCCATGGCGAACACGCCCGACGCCGAGCGCACGCTGGCGGAGGATCTGGGCGCCGAGCTGGCTTTTCTGGAACTCGACGAGCGCTCCCGCGCGATCTGCGAACTGCTGCTGTATTCGCTCGACGAGCGCGGCTATCTGCGCGCGAGCTTCGAGGAGTTGGCCCGCGAGGCCAGCCACGAAGGCGAGCCTCCGGTGACCACGCAGGAGGTCGAGCTCTGGCTGGGCGAGTTGCGCCACCTCTCGCATCCCGCCATCGGCGCGCGCGACATCAAGGAATGCCTGCGCCTGCAGCTCGCGGCCTCCGGCTACGACGATCCGCTGCTCGTGCGCATCGTCGAGGAGCATCTCGAGGACCTTGAACACAATCGGTTGCCGCGCATCGCCAAGGCCACCGGTCATTCGATCGAGGACATCAAGGAAGCCGTCGAAGTGCTCCAGCGCTTCGACCCGCATCCCGGTTCCGGCTACGGCGACAGCCGGGCCGCCGTGATCCTGCCCGACGTGATCGTCGAGGAGCAGGACGGCGAGTACATCGTGCGCCTCGAGCGCGCGCGCTCACCGCGTCTGGTGCTCTCGGAGGCCTACAAGGACTTCCTCAAGAATCACGCCAAGGACGGCGACAAGCAGGCCGCCGCGCGCGAGTGGATCAAAAAGCGCATGGAATCGGCGCGCTGGTTCATCGAAGCGGTCGAACAGCGCGAGCACACGCTCGAGCGGGTGGCCAAGGCGGTCTTTGCCCGCCAGCGCAGCTTCCTCGACAAGGGCGTCGAGGGTCTGCAGCCGCTGCGCATGCAGGAGATCGCCGACGAGGTCAAGGTGCACATCTCGACCATCAGTCGAGCGGTGGCGGGCAAGTACGCCCAGACCCCGCGCGGGATCCTGCCGCTGAAGTACTTCTTCACCAGCGGCACGACCAGCGAGACTGGGATGAGCGCCAGCCAGCAGTCGATTCAGCAGAAGATCAAGCAACTGATCGAGGCCGAGGATCCCGCTCATCCGCTCTCGGACGAGGATCTGGCGCTCAAGCTCGAGGAGAAGGAGCAGATCCGCATCGCGCGCCGCACGGTCACGAAGTACCGCAAGGCGCTCTCGATCCCCTCCTCCAGCGAACGCAAGCGCTTCTGATCCGGCGCGCTCAGCGCACGATCTGGTCCGCGGGCAGTCCGAGCTTGTGCAGGTGATTGAAGAGCCAGCCTTCTTCCTGAATCATCGAATCCAGCTCGGGGTGCGAGTCCTTGGTGATGTTCACGATCTTGTAGCTGACCCCCTTGGGGCCAGGGCCCATTTCAAAGCCGAATGAGACCGGCGTTCCCGGCGGAGCATCCTTGCGAATGGCATCGGGCGGCAGTTTCTCACCCTCGGCGAGCTCGTAGGTGTCGTAGAAGCCGTCCTTGAGGCACTGCTTGAAGGCTTTGTCCCGCTCCGTCATCATCCTGCGCAGCATGAGTACGTAGACGTCCTGCTTTTGCATCAGCGTCAGGTCCGCGTACTTGACCTCGAACTCAACCGGGTCGCAGGAAAGCACCCGTCTGGCGACAAAGGCCTCGATGTCAAAGGCAGCAAGCGGCGGCTCATCGGAGGCATTTGACGAAGTCCTGTAGGAGAGATCTGCGGGTGCGGGCCCGGCCACGGGCTCCCTGTCCGCAACCAATGTGCTCGCGGGGGAAGGGGATGCGAGCATCGGAGCGGTCGGGGCCGGCGCAGTCGATAGATCTGCCTCCGCAGATCGCGTCGGTGCTTCCGCTCCGCGCAGTGCCCCACCGATTCCCATGCACAGACAGCACAAAATCAACAGCGATGCGATCTTGATCATGGGCCCCTGGATCATTGACAAGCACCGCAAGCAAACAGGATGGGATAGAAGGGTTGATTCGTGCACGGGCAACGAATGCCGCAAGTGGTACTTCCATCGCACTGGACTGTCGTTCCGAGGCAGGAGAAGGGCTGAACGGTGGCGGGCTGTGTTGAGTATGTACAAGTCAATTCGCCCAAGAAATTGAACTTGCACCCACCACAATCAGCGATTTGCATCATTGTCGCCATGCCGGTGGCTACACATAGGCACCCCACCAAGGGTCTCGCGCAGAGAGCATTGGGATCCATGATGGAATCTGCGGGCGTGCAGAGACGATTCGATCCTGCGCCGCCTTGCGGCAGCGTGACGGAGGGAATGGCGAGTGCGATGGGAAATGTTGCCAGAAGAAATGCGAGCTTCATCGGGAAGGGTACGAGACCAGAATCAGACCGCGGCGGGATTGCCTACAACCTGCTATCAACCATGTACGAACTCGCGACACCTTGTCAAGCGGAAAAATCCAATGCATTCCCTGACCTGCCCATCCGTGCCCTCATCGCCGTGACGAGTGTGCGCGCTGGATTCCTGCCGCTCGGGGCTGTTACAGTCTCCCGACATGGCGACAAAAGCAACGGAACTGCGCAAGGGCATGGTCATCGTCGGCGAGCGCGGCGCGCTGCTCTTGATTACCGAGTACTCGCACCACACCCCCGGCAACCTGCGCGCGGTGATCCACCTCAAGGTCCGCAACGTCCAGACCGGCGTCACGACCCCCATGCGCCTGTCGTCCTCCGATGCCTTCGATGTGGCCTACCTCGACCGCAAGAAGTGCGAGTACCTCTACAAGGACTCGACCGGCTACGTCTTCATGGATCAGGAGTCCTATGAGCAGTTCCCGCTCTCGGAGGAACTGATCGGCGACAAGATGGGCTATGTTCGCGACAACACCGTGGTCGACGTCACCTTCCACGAGCAGCTGCCGATCGGCGTCGAACTGCCGCCCACGGTGACGCTCAAGGTGATCGAGGCCGAGCAGGTGGTCAAGGGCGACACCGCCCGCAACCTGACCAAGGACGCGGTCGTCGAGACCGGACTCAAGGTGCGCGTGCCGGCCCACATCAAGGTCGGCGAGGACATCCGCATCAAGACCGAGGACGGCGAGTTCCAAGGCCGCGCCTGATGGGCACGGCCCTGGCCTGATTCGCGCTAGCGCCGGTAAACCTCGACGGAGAGGTCGCGGCTTTCGACCATCAGCGGCCAGGCGCGCGCGGCGCGGCATTCCTCGGCGAGGAAGCGCTCGAAGGCAGCTCGCTCGAGCGGATCCCACTCGTCGAGCTGCCCGCGGTTGAACACGATCCAAAGCCCGCGGCCGCTGTTCGCCCAGTCCTGCACCTCGGGTGGATTGAAGCGCGAGAGCACGCGCAGGCGGCCGGCATCGCGCAGGTCGCGATGCGTGGGATCGAGATAGAATTCCCCCACCGGACCTTCCATGGCGAGGATCAGATCGTCCTCGGCGCGTTTGTCCCAGACGTACTCGAAGGCCTCGCGCCAATGCGGACGCTCGCCGTTGCGCACGCTGAAGTACAGCAGGCTGTTCGCCAGCTGCGGCAGCGCCAGCAGGGCCACGAGCGCTCCCGCGAGACCGATGCCCGAGCGGATCGGCTGCACCGCCAGCACGAGCACCAGCGGCAGGAGCACGAACACGTACTGGGCCGAGACACGCACCTGGGTGGACAGCACAAAAGCGCCCAGCAGCACGCTGACGCACAGCGCGGCGATCAGCAGGCTCGCGGCATCGCGCTCCCGCCAGGCCAGCAACGCACCGATGGCCGCCGCCACGCAGATCAGCGGACTGAGATAGAAGCCCGTCGTCAGCGCGAGGTGCGCGGGATAGAAGGCCGCGCGAGTCAGGCGGTAGGTCTGCCAGGAGTCGTACAGCATCGGCGCCGCCAGCGCCCCGACCAGCAGCACCCCCAGCCCCAGGTAGAGGGCCGGCCACTGCAGGCGCGTGACTTCGATCAGGCCAAGCGGCTTCAGCAGCCAGGGCGCCAAGAGGAGCGCGGGCAGGAACAGCGCCGCCGAGGGATGGAACAGGGCCGCCAAGGCGCACAGCGCGACGCCGGCGAGCGAATGGCCGTGTCGGCGCTCGAGCAGACCGCGCAGGCACAGCGCGATTCCGATCAGGCTGAAGAGCTGCGCCAGCGTGTAGAAGCGCGCGTTTTGCGACCAGTACAGCGCCCAGGGAGAGGCGGCCAGCAGCAGCGCGGCGGCAGATGCGCGCCGGGCGCCCACCAGCGGCCGCAAGCACCAGGCGCAGGCCGCGATGGCGAGGAAGCCCGCAATCGCTGGCAGCAGCCGCAAGCTCCACTCGCTCGCTCCGCCGCCGCTCCATTCGACCACGGCCGCGATGGCGCGGTAGCCAAGCGTGTTGTGGATTTCGATGCTGGAGAGCGATTGCGCGTCCGCCCAGGTCAGCGCCTCGTCGTACCACAGGCTCCACTCGCCCAGACGGTGAAAGCGCAGCGCTCCCACCAGCAGCGCCAGGCCCAGAAAGAGCCGGGCCAGGGGGTCAGGGCGTGCGGACGGATTTTCCACTCCAGCAGGGTTCCAAAGCCGGTCGAGGAATACAACACTACAGGCTGCCTGCCATGCGATCCTCCCTCCCCTTGCTCGGCTGCGCGCTGCTGCTCGGCTCCTGCGCGACTTTCGACAACAGCGCCAAGGTGGTGCTCGCTTCCGATCCGCCCGGCGCGCGCGTGGCGATCGATGACGCGGACACCGGCTTCGTGACGCCGTGCATCCTCGAGCTCGATCCCGACGAGAGCGCGGTGCTTTCCTTCGAGCTGCCCGGTCACCACACGGCGCTGCGGCTGCTGGTGCCCGAAACCTCCAAGCAGGCCATGCTGTGGAGGCAGATGTACCTCAACTCCTCCGTCTGGCATTTTCCGCTGTGGCTCAACTTCCGGGACACCTTCGTGCCGGTGCGCGTCGACAAGCGTCTGAGCCCCGGCCGGATCTTCGTGCGCCTGGAGCGCCTCAGCGATCCGTGAGCGGAACTCGGCCGGCGGTCTTTCTCGACCGGGACGGAACGCTGAGCGAGGAACTCGACTGGGTGCGCCGTCCCGAGGATCTGCACCTGTTCGCCGGTTCGGGCGCGGCCGTGCGCAAGCTCAACGCGGCGGGCGTGTTCGTGGCCCTGGTGACCAACCAGAGCGCTGTCGCCCGCGGGCTGATCAGCATCGCCGAGCTCGAAGCGATCCACGCGCACCTCCAGACGCTGCTGGCGCGCGAGGGCGCCAGACTCGATGCGATCGCTTACTGCCCGCACCATCCCACCGAGGGTCTGGGGATCTGGAGAACCGAATGCGAGTGTCGCAAGCCCAAGAGCGGCCTGCTGCTGCGCCTGATGGAGGAGCACGGCCTCGATCCGGCGAAGAGCTTCGTGATCGGCGATGCGGCGCGGGATCTGGAAGCCGGGGCGGCGCTCGGGATCCCGGGGATCCTCGTGCGCACGGGCAAGGGTCTGCGCGAACAGGCCCGCGCCGCCGATGCGCTGGCCGTGGTCGACGCTCTGCCGCAGGCTGTCGAGCTGGTGCTCGCGCGACTTCAGGGCAGATAGCGCATCAGCGGGCCGGAGAGCGAGCGCGCCAGCCACGGCGGCAGCCGGGCCCAGGCGTCGCGCAGCTTCTGCGTCTTGGGATTGCTCGGATGGAAGTCGGGCAGCTCCCTGGAGCGCACCAGATGGAAGCGATAGGGCAGCACTCGAGGCTCGAAGCCTTGGTGCAGCTTGAAGTGGTAGGGACCTGAATCGACGCGGCTGCGCCCCAGATCGAACTTCCGCAGCCCGCGGCGGATCGACTCCTCTTGCAGCCGCGTGACCATGAAATTCGTCGCCGAATACTCGCGGTTGGCGCGCGCGTCGGTGCCCACGTAATAGAACATGAGCGTATCGCGGAACACGAAGGACATGGTCGTGGCGATCACCTCGCTGTCCTTGTGCACGCAGTGGACCAGCACATTGGGACCGAATTCGCGCGCCAGTTCCTCGAACCAGCGGCGCGGCAGCCCGGGAGAACCGAGTCCCTGCTTGGAGGACAGGAACAGCCGCTCCAGATCGGGCAGATACCACAGCCCCTCGCGCAGGCTCAGGCCATGCTTGTCGACCGCCTTGCGCACTTCGGCGCGCGCGCGCTTGGGTAGGTTCTTCATCACCTCGTCCGCCGTTGCCGGCAAGGGGTGCACGAAGGTCGCGTACAGGTCCGAGGGCACCAGTTCGATCGCGGGATCGACAGGAGCGTGCTCGTAGCGCAATTCCAGGCGCCCGACGCGCTCCGCGCGCGCCAGTTCGGCGGCGTCGCGGAGCAGGGCCGCGGCGGTGGCTTCATCGGTGGCGAGCGGCCCACCGTAGACCGCGTAGGGCGTGGAGATCAGATGCTTGCGCAGGCGCGGCGTCGAGCAGGCCATCAGCGGCAGCACGCCGACGACGGCGCCATCGCAGAGCGCGATCCGATCGCACGGACCGTGTCCGAAGACGCGCGCGACGACGCGATTCCAGCCGGAAAGGTGGAAGAAGCTCGCCTGCGGATGCCTCTGCACGAAGTCATCCCATGCGGCGGCATCGGCGGCGACGGCCGGACGGATTTGGAGTCCTTCACTCATGCGGTCGCTGCTCTGCTCCTGTCTCGGCGTGTTCCACGATGCGCTCGATGCGGTATTCGCGCAGATTGCGCGCCTGCGTGAAGATGATGATCTCGCCCACCAGTCCGACGCCGATCACCTGCACGCCCAGCACCGACAAGAGCATTCCGAGCTGAAACAGGGGCCGATTCCAAAGCCCGCCGCCGTAAAGCAGCCAGCTGATCGCGATGGAGCCGGAGAGCACCAAACCCAGCGCCAGAAACAGGCCGCCGATGACGCCGAAGAAACGCAGCGGCTTGAGCGTGAATTTGGACAGGAAGATCATGCCCAGAATGTCCAGCGCACGGCGCACGTACACCCCGATGCCGAAGAAGCTGGCTCCGCCCCACTCCTGGATGTGCCGCACGGGCGCTTCGACGACGCGGAAGCCCTGTCGGTACGCCAGCACCGGCAGGAATCGGTACATGTCCCCGTAGATCACCAGCGTCTCGAGCACTTCGCGGCGCATGGCCCGGAAGGTGCAGTTGAGGTCGTGAAACTGCATGTCGACCGAGCGCCGCATCAACCAGTTGAAAGCGCTCGATTGGATGCGATTGAGCAGCGGATCGATGCGCGGCCGGCGCCAGGAGGTCACGAAGTCCGCGCCTGAATCGAGGCTCTGGAGCAGCCGGCCCAACTCGTGCGGGTCGATCTGCAGATACTGGGGCGAGGTGACGATCACCCGGCCGCGCGATTCCTCGAAGGCCGCCGTGAGGCAGACCGAGTCGCCGAAAGCCTGCTGCAGCGCGAGGATCCGGACCCGCCCGCCGAACTGGCTGGAGACTTCATGGGCGTCCTGGAAGGCCTTGCCGCGCACCCCGTCGAACACGAGGAAAAGCTCCCAGCTTCGGCCGAGCGCGTCGAGCTCGCGGCTGAAGGCCGCCACGACGTCGCGCACGGGCGCTTGGCTCGAGTGGATCGGAACCACCATGCTGATGTCGATGCGCGGGTCACTCATTCCGCTCTCCCGCGCGCACGAGCACTCGTGCAGACTGCCCCCGGTGCATCTGGCTGGCCTTGACCGCCAGTTCGGCGACCAGTCCGAGCAGAAAATAGAAGAAGCAGGTCATGAAGATCAGCGAGAACGAGAAGCGCAGCTGCCCCGTCCATTGGCTGCCGGTGTCGCCCAAAAAGGCGGCCACGACCAGACTGAGGAACTGGTAGGCGCCGATCAGGAGCAGCGGCAGGGTCAGCTTGACGAAGTACGAAAGCGGCCGCTGCGAGCTGGTCGCAAGCATGCGCACCACGATCAGGTCCAGCAGCACGCGCGTGGCGCGTCCCAGACCGTACTTGCTCTTGCCGAAGCGGCGCGGACGGTGGTTGACGACGACCTCGGCGATGCGCGCACCGGCTGCCGAGGAGATCGCGGGCAGAAAGCGATGCTGTTCGGCGTAGATCGGCATGCGCTCGAGGAGCTCGCGCCGGAAGATCTTGAGCGTGCACCCGGTGTCGTGAATCGAGACCCGGGTCACGCTGCGGATCAGTCGGTTGGCGATGCGCGAAGGGAGCTTGCGCAGCACGAAGCCGTCGTGACGATTCCGCCGCCAGCCGGCGACGACGTCGTAGCCCGCTTCGATTTTCTCGAGCAGCCGCGGAATGTCCGCGGGATCGTTCTGCAGGTCTCCATCGAGCGTGATTACGTAGCGGCCGCGCGCGTGGTCAAAACCCGCCTGCATCGCCGCTGTCTGCCCGCAGCGGGCCCGGAAGCGGATCAGGCGCACATGCGGATCGCGCCGCGCGAGTTCCATCAACACTTCGAAGGAGCGGTCGCGGGAACGGTCGTCGACGAAGATCAGCTCAAAGCTGCGCCCAAGGGGCCCGAGGGCCGCCACCAGCTCCGCATGCAGGAGCGGCAGGTTCTCTTCCTCGTTGAAGACGGGTACGACGATGCTGAGGTCCACGGACATCTCGGGGGCTGCGCGGCGGGCCGCGGGGGCCTGAAGTTAGTCTCCCATCGGGCGCATTCCCCCCCTGCCCCAAGGGCAAAAAAGGACCCGCCCCCGCTTCGTTTTTGAAACTTCGTAGGTAGCGGCACTTGTCGCCGTTTTCTGAACCGATACGATGCAGGCATGCCCCCCCAGCAAAGCGGCTCCTTGCGCGCCCTCACGATCGGCCCCGGAGCGCGCGGCGATCGCCTGCGGGCGCTGCTCGGCAGCGGGGCGCGGGCGTGTGGAGACCTTCTGGAGTTGTTCGAAGCGCCGGATGGGCGCGTGCTGCTGGATGCGGATCTGGTGCCACCCGAGGATGCCGGCCTGCTGCGCCGCTGGCTCGCGCGTGGTCAGGGCGAGTTGATCCTGTTCGGCTCGCCGCTCGCGCGGCGGGTGTGGAAGGAACTGCTGCGCGAGCCGCGCACGCGCTTTGTCGACTGGCCGGTCGATGTGCTCGATCTGGAGGCGCTGCTGGCAGGCACACACGAAGTGCATGAGGAGCCGCGCCACCAGGCGCAGGATCCACAACTCGCGGAAGTCGAGGCGATCCTCGGCGCCCAAAGCAGGGAGCCCTCGCCCCCAGCGCCGCAGGCGGATGAAGCCGCCAGCCTCTCCAGCGAGAGCTTCGAGCTCGAGCCGGCCGAACTGGCGGCACTCGCCGAGGAGCCCGAGCTGCAGGCACCGCTCAGCACGCCTCCAGCTCCACCGGACGCACACAAGACGCCGCAGGCCGAGCAGCCCGAGCTGGTCGCGCCGCCGGCCTACTTCAAGGATCAGGTTGCGGATCTCGCGGACATCGCGCAGCGCATCGAACTGTCGCTCGATCTCGTGGCCGAAGCGGACGAGCGCGCCGCGCTGGCGCCGCTGGAGGACGAGGTCCGGCGGCTGACGCAGTTCACCCGCACGCTGGGCTATCTCGTCGCCCCGCCCGGCCCGGGCAGCCAGAACATCGACCTCGGCGAGCTGGTCGAAATCTTCCTCGCCAGCGCCGTGTCACGCGCGGAGGATGCGCCGCGCTGCCTGTTCCGCGGCGGCGGGCCGCTCGCGGTGCGATCCGACCGCGCGCTGCTGACGCAGGCGCTCGACGCCTTCTTCTTCGTGGCGCAGGCCTGCGCCGAAAGCGGCGAGATCGTGCGCGTCCAGACCGCGCGCAGCCTGCTCGAGGGCCGACCGGCGGGTCTGGTCACGATCGAATTCCCCGCCGGCAAGCTCAGCGGCGTCGCGCCTGAGACGATCCTGACGCCCTATGGATTGCGGCGCTTGCTTCCGACGCTGGGCCCCAACGCGCTGGCCGCCGCCACGGGCATTCTGGCCGGTCAGGGCGGCCGAGTGCTGCTCGAGCGCCGCGGCGAGGGGCGCCTCGCCTGGCGGATCGAGCTGCCGCTGTTCGCTCCCAGCGCTCGAAACTAGTTTCGTTCAGGAAGCACGACACGCTTTGTCGAAATCGTTCGACATGGCAGAGTGGAATCGCGTGCTGCTGATCGACGAGGCCCGCTCGAGCACGCGGGCGCTGCTCGACGCGCTGCGGCGCGCAGGTTTTTCCCAGGAGCGCTGCGCCAGCGTCCCGGCCGCCTGCCGCCGCCTGGAGCGCGAACCGGCCATCGCCGTGCTGCGCGGCGAACTCGAGGATGCCGAGCAGCTGATCCGACATGCGCAGGCGCTGATCGTGCTCAGCGACTTTCCCCGCGAGCACCAGCTGCCGGAAGGCTGCGAGGAACTGAGCGAGCCGATCGGTCCGGAGGAGATCGTGCGCGCCGTGCGTCGGCAGGCCGAGCGTCTGCGGCTGGCACAGGAGAATCGTCGGCTGCGCGAGGCCGTCCACGAGCGCTTCCAGCTGGGCGCGCTGGTCTCGCGGGATCCGGCCTTCGAGCGCATCGCGCACACGGTCTCGGCGCTGGCAGACACGCGCGCCGGCGTACTGATCGTCGGCGAGAGCGGCACCGGCAAGTCGCTGCTCGCGCGCACCATCCATCAGCTCTCCTCGCGCTTGCACGGGCCCTTCGTCGAGGTCAACTGCGGCGCCTTGCCGGCCAACCTGCTGGAAAGCGAGCTCTTCGGGCATGTCAAGGGCGCGTTCACCGGCGCACTGCGCGATCGCGAAGGCAAATTCGAAGCCGCGCAGGGCGGCACGATCTTCCTCGACGAAATCGGCGTCGCCCCGGCGGACCTGCAGATCAAGCTCCTGCGCCTGCTGCAGGAGCGCCGCTTCGAGCGCATCGGCGAGTCCCGCACCCGGGAGACAGATGCGCGCGTGATCGCCGCGACCAATGCCGATCTCGAGGCCGAGGTGCGAGCCGGCCGCTTCCGCGAGGATCTTTACTGGCGCTTGCACGTGGTGACGCTCGCGCTGCCCCCGCTGCGCGAGCGGCCGCGCGACATCCTGCTGCTCGCCGAGCATTTCCAATTCCGCTTCGCCACGGAGCACAACCGCCAGGTCTCAGGCTTCACGCAGGGCGCCGAACAGGCGCTCGTGGCGCACCGCTGGCCGGGCAACGTGCGCGAGCTCGAGCATGCGATCGAGCGCGCCGTGCTGCTCTCGCGCGGCGGGCCGATCGACGAGCTCGGGCTAGGACTGCGCCCCGCGCCCTCCGGAGTGCTCGAGGAACAAAGCCCGTTGCTGCCAGTGAAGCTAGGAATCCCCTTGCGCGAGGCGCTCGAGGAACCGGAGCGCGAGATCATCCGCCGCACGCTGGAGATGAACCACGGCTGCCGTCAGAGCACCGCCCGCATGCTGGCCGTCAACCGGGCCACCCTGTTCAACAAGATGCGCAAGTACGCGCTGCTCGACTTCCCCCACAAGAAGGCGCAGAGCTGAGGCGCTAGACTCACGAGCCCGCCCTCATGAAATGGAAGTCACTGATCCCGCTCTCGCTCGTCGGCCTCGCCGTGGTCGGCGCCGTCGCGCTCGTGACCGTCAGCGGGCGCGAGGATGCCGACGAGTTCTATGCCGACTATCGCGTCAGGGAGCAAAACCGCCCGCTGGCGCGGGATGCGCGACTTGCGGTGCTGGATCTGGCGCTGGAACTCGCACGCGGCGAGGCACGGCGCGAGTTGGAGCAGCGGATTCTCGATGAGCGCAGCACGCTGCTCTTCGAGATGGGCGCGCTCGTGCGCGCCCGCGAGGATTTCCGCGCGATGGCGGAACTCGGAGAACTGACGCGGGCGCAGCAGCTCGTCCGGGCCCGCATCGAGTTGCTGACCGGCGACCTTCCGGCGGCTCGCACGCAGGCGCTCGAAATGTGTCAGCGCTTCCCGCAAGACGCACAGATGCTGTTCTTCCACGGCGAGGTGGAGCACAAGCTCGCCGCTTCCGAGGAGCAGCGCGCCCAGAAGCTGCTCGAGGACGCGCTGATCGACGAGTCCTTCCGCAAGGCCAACGCGGCGCTGCGAATCCTGTGCGGCCGCGATCCCGCCGACCCGCGGCGGGTCGCCTGCATGCAGCAGTTGCGCGACCTGCTCGGTCCACGCGCCGAGTCGATCACCGCTCAGGTGCTCACGGCCGGCGACAAGGCCAGTCAGGCGAGTGCCACCGCGCTGGAGCGCTACGCGCGCAGTCTGGCGCTGGAGTTCCAGCCCGATGTGTTCTCCGCCTACGTGCAACTGCTCGAAGGCACGGGCGAAGTGGAGCGCGCGCTCGATCTGTGCCTCATGGCCTGGCCGCTCGCGAGCGCCAGCAGCCATCGGCCGACGGCTGAATTCCTGTTGCACCATCTGGCGCGCCTCGAGCGCTGGCATCTGGGCCGTGTGATCGCCGACGCCTGGATGACGCAGGGAACGGCCGGCAGCGCGACGCTGTTTCAGGATGTCGCGCGCATCGCCTTCGGCTCCCTCTCCTACACCGACACGGGCGCCTTTCGCCTGTTCGAGGCCGGCAACCGGCTCGCGGAGATCGTGCCGATCGGAACCACCCGCCAGCCGCTACTCTACACCGGACTGGGCTTCCACCATTTCGGAGCGCAGCGGGACCACGAGCTGGCGCGCTACCAGTTGTCGCGCTACCTCAGCGAACCCGAACCGGAACCCTTCCCCCGGGTGCATGCGGCGGCCTACCGGGCCTGGGCCGACAGCTGCCGCGTGCTGGGCCTCCTTGAGGAACAGCGCTCCGCGCTCGAAGGCGCCGTTGCGGTCGACCCCTACGGACGCGGCGAGGACTGGCTGCGCCTCGCCGATCTGGAGAACAACCAGATGCACGGCGGACTGCGGCTCGCCGATGAGCGTCTGGCTCACGCGATCGCGCTGCTGCCTTCGAAGGCGGGCGAGCTGACCACGCGCTGGCGCCAGCAGGGCGAAGCGCTGCTGGCCTTGACGGCCTTCGATGCCGCGGGTGTCCGCGCCACCTTCGCGGCCGGCCAACGCCCCTCTCCCAGCGTCGATTCGAGCCCGTACGAGCTTTACCGGCTCGCACAGCTTTGCCTCGAGTCGGGCTCCAGCGCTACAGCCCAGGAATTCCTGCGCACGCTGCTCGAGCGCGTGCCGGGCTTTCCGCCCGCGCTGGACCTCCAGGTCGAGCTCGCCACGCAGCGCAAGCGGCCCGAGGATCTGGTACCGGTGCTGCTCGAGCGCCTGGAGCAGGTGGGCATGGACACGGGCTTGCGCGCCCGCTTCGCGGCGCTGCCGGGGGAATTGCTGCGCGGCGAAGCCCGGCGCCGACTGTGCCTCGCCGATCCCGAGGGCTTCGGTCGGCTGGCCGTCGCGGAGAGCGCTCTGCGCACGGGACAGCGGGCGCTCGCGCTCGAAGCGCTGCGCAACCTGCATGCCGAGATGCTGACGACCCCGATGCAGGTGAGGGTTGCCGCACTGGAACTGGAACAGGGCGATGCGCTGGCGGCGTTCGCGCGCCTCGATCCACTGGCCGAGCAGTGGCATGCGCTGCCGGGCGCGATGGAGGTCTACGCGCGGGCCGCGATCGGCGTCGGTGATCAGAACGCGCTGGAAAAGCAGCTGACTGCTTTCCTGCAGAGTGCGCCGCTGGAGCGCGAACGGATGCTGCGCATGCTGCGCGAGTGGGTCGCTCTGGGCGCGTCGCGCCCGGCGGGGCTGCTCAGCGCGGCGCTCGATGCCGCTGGCAAGGAATTCCGCGGGCAGGACTTGCTGCTGCTGCGAGCCGCCTGCGAGGCCGGCAACGGCGCGCTGGATGAGTTGCAGGCTTCGCTGGAGCGTCTGGCGGCGGTCGACACGCGCGGCCGCGCCGAGCTGCTGCAGCTGTGCGCGCTGCGCGACTCGCTCGATCTGGAGACCTGGCGCGCCAAGGCTCAGGCCGCGCGCGCGGCCGGCTGGGAGCCGGATCCGCTGGCCGTTGCCGCCCTGCTGAAGAGCCTGGGGGGCAGTCCGCGCGCGGAAGCCTTGCCGGAACCCTACGCCCAGCTGTTCGCGGCCGAGCCCGACCCTGAGGCCCGGCTCTTCAGTGAACTGGTCAGTCCACGCGGCCTATTCCTGTGTCTGGCGGCGCTGGACGAGCCCGTGCTGGCCCCGTTGGCGCTCGGGCTGCTCGATCGCGCGCAGGCTGCGGGCGGCGAGCTGTGGGCGCGCTGGCTGCGCGGAGAGTTGCTGCTGCGCCGCGGGGCTTTGGAGCTGGCGCGCGCGCAGTTCGAGGCGGTGTGCCGCGCGCAACCGCAATTCACGCCCGCCTGGGACGCGCGGGAAAAGCTGTCCGGAGCGCGTCGGACGCTGGTCCGCGCGGAGCGCGTCGCGCAGCAGGGCCTGGCCTCGCTGGCGCCGCTCGAGCAGCAGTTGCACCTTGCTCACGAGGCGCTTGCGCGCGGCGCCGGCGCGGAGGCAGCCTTGGCCGCCGAGCAGGCGCTCGCACTCGATCCCCATTCGCCCGAGGCGCTCGAAAGCCGGGCGCGCGCGCTCGAGTTGCAGGGCCTGTCGCAGGCGGCGCGCGAAATCTGGTTCCAGCGGCTGGAGTCACCGGCGGAAATCACGGGCGAGGTGCTGCGCCTCGCGCTGGAAAGCTGCCGTGAGGATCGCGCGGCGCTCGAACGCCTGCAGACGCTGCGTCCGGCAGATCCATTCGTGACGCTGGCCTTGGCGGAGAACGACCTCGCGCAGTCGGGCCAGCTGCCCTCCTATGCCGTGGGGCTCGCCTTCGATCGCATGCAGCGCTTCCGCGAGGCCCATCGCGGAAACCTGGAAGCTCTTGCGCCTGGGAGCACCGAGGCTTGGGCGCGCATGCTGCTGCGCCTCGATCCCGCGCGCGCGCAGGCGCTGCTCGATGCCGAACTCGATGCCGATCCGGGCAATGTTGGCGCCTGGGCGATGCTCGCGGCGGTGCGCGCCGAGCGCGGCGAGGCCGATATCGCTCTCAAGGAAATCGTCACGCTGCAGCGCATGACCCCGTCCGCGACCGTGCTGATGGAGTACCTGCGCATCCGCTCGTACACCGATTGGACGCCCGAGGGCATTCAGGGGGTCGCGCGGCTGATTCAGAACGCGCCCGCAGCTCCGCCGAAGGCGCGCATCGCGGCGCAGGAGGCCGAGGCCCTGCTGCGGCTCGGTCCCCCGGGACTGCCCCGGCTGCGCGAATTGCTGGCGAGCATGCCCCCGGCCGGGACGGATCTTTCCCCACGGCAGCGCGCGGATCTCGCGTGGGCGAAACTCTGTTCGCGCGAGGGTCCCGATCCACAGGCGCTCGAGGCGCTGGCGCGCGAGTGGAAGAGCGCGCGTGAGAGCGGTCTCCTAGGCGTCGCCGCGAGCATCCTGCGCGCCCGCGCTCCCTAACCAGCCCTGTTCCCGGAGCACCTCCTGCATCGTGCCGAAGGGCAAGCTGGCGAGCAGCGCCTCCAGGCGCGGCAAGGTGCGCGAGAGATTGAGATAGTGTCGGAAGCGCTTGCCCGGCGAGGCGCTGACCCGCGGCTGATCGGGATCGAACTCCCAGGGGTGCAGATAGAAGCACAAGGGACGTTCGCGCGCGATGCTGCGCAGGGCCGCGCGCGAGACGGCTCCGGGCAGCAACCGGAAGTAACCGCCGCCCCCGACCGGGAAATTGCGTCCCAGCAGCGTCCAGGTCGAAACGGGAAACTCGACGATGCCAGCGCCCTGAGCGAGTTCCACGCGCGAGATACCCGGCTCGAAGCCGGGCACGCCGTACACCGGATGGCGAATCGGATGCACAGAGGAGTCGTAGCGATAGCCGCGCTCGGCGAGCACGTCGAAAGCCCACCACGTGCGGCGCGTCAGCGTGAAGGTCGAGGCCCGAAAGCCGATCGGACGCGGTGCACCGGCGCACAGCAGCGCCTGCTCGGTGCGCTCCAGATCCCGGGCCAGACTCCCGGGATCCAGTTCGCCGAGGAATCGGTGCTCGTAGCCGTGGCTGGCGATCTCATGGCCGGCGTCAAGGCAGCGGCGCACCCACTGCGGGTGGCGCTCGGCCACCCATCCCAGCCAGAAGAAGGTCGCGCGCGCGCGGTGGCGATCGAGAGCCCGCAGAATCGACTCCATGCCGATCGCAAGCCTGGAATCGACTTCGCTCCAGCGCTCGCGCGGAAAGGCTCCCGCCAGATTCGCGACCTGGAAGTATTCCTCGACGTCAAAGGAGATCGAATGCAGCATCGCTCACCCTACGGTGACAGCGTATCCGAAACCTGATGACGGCGGCGCCAGCGCGCCAGAACGAAAGCGCTCCACAGCAGCGCCGAGTGATCGACTCGGCCGCTGTGGTGTTCCGCAAGTGCCCGCTCCAGCCGCGGCAGGTCGAACCACGCTCGCGGCAGATCCATCAGGGATTCGCGCACGACCGCCTCGAGATCGCGCTGCAGCCAGCGCCGCAGCGGAATCTCGAAGCCCATCTTGGGGCCATCGAGGATGCTGGCGGGCAGTCGCGAGCGCAGCGCCTCGCGCAGCGCATGTTTGCCGCGGCGGCGCTGGACCTTCTCACTCGCAGGCAGCGTGAGGAAACGCTCCACGAAGCGGTGGTCGAGGAAGGGCGGACGCAGTTCCAGCGAAGCCCCCATCGAGGCGCGATCGCCCTTGACGAGGATCTGGTCGGGAAGAAACGAGTGAAAGTCGGCGTACTGCGCCCGATACAGGGGGTCGTCGACCTCCGGGCGCCGGTAATGCTCGGCGAAGCGCTCGAAAGGATCTACCCCGCGCAGGCTGGCGGCGAGTTCCGGATCCAGCGCGGACAGCGCCGCCGCGCGCGGCAGCTGGGTCAGGCTCTGGTAGTAGGCGCGCGCGGGATCGAGACCCAGATTGCACAGCGTGCTGCGCGCGCGCAGCACGCGCGGCGCCCAGTCCAGCTTGGGATAGAGCGCGCCGATCCGGCCCGCCAGAGCGGCGCCTTGGCGTCCGAGCACTCGACGTGCCCGATTCTCGGCCACGTCGAAGACGTAGCGACGGTACCCGCCGAAGATCTCATCGCCCCCGTCACCGCTGAGCGCCACGGTGACGTGCTCGCGCGCCATCTTCGACACCAGCAGGGTGGGCACGCAGGAGGGGTCGGCGAGCGGCTCGTCAAACAGCCAGGGCAATTCGTCGAGCGCCGCGCGCGGATCGGCGCGCAGGATCTGCGTGTGGTGAGTGGCGCCGAGGCGCCGGGCGGTTTCCCGCGCCCGCTCCAATTCATCGAATTCCTGCTCCTCGAAACCGACGGAGCACAGGATCAGCGGCGCACCCGCCGGGCGCGCGCGGGCCATCGCGTCGGCCACCGAACTGGAGTCGATGCCGCCGGAGAGAAAAGCCCCCAGCGGAACATCGCTCACCAGATGCTCGCTCACGACGCGATCGATCCATTCGAGGATCTCGCCGGCGGGAGCCGGCTCGCGCAGACCCGCGCGTGAGAGCTCCCAGTAGCGGCCCTGGCAGAGCGGGCGTCCGGGTTCGAAGCGCACCCAGCCGCCCGGCAGCACCCGTTGCATCCCCACCCAGGCGGCCTGTTCACCGGAGACATAACCCTGCATCAGGTATTCGAGCAGGGCGCCCGCCCGCAGCCGGCGCTCCAGCCATCCCGACTCGAGCAGCGCCTTGGGCTCGCTGCCGAAGACCAGCCCCTGTGGATGGGCCGCGTAGTACAGCGGCTTGATGCCGATCCGGTCGCGCCCCAGCAGGAGCCGGGGCCGCTCAGCCCTTCGCCAGTCGAGAATCGCCACGGCAAACATGCCGGTCAGGCTCTCGAAGCAGCGCTCGCCGTACTCCTCGTACAAATGCGGGATGACCTCGACGTCCGAGTGCGAGCGGAAGCGGTGGCCCATCCCCTCCAGCCGCTCGCGCAACTCGCGGTAGTTGTAGATTTCGCCGTTGCAGACCACGGCGATGTCGCCAGCCTCGTTCCAGATCGGTTGGTGGCCTCCGGCGAGGTCGATGATCGAGAGACGGCGGAACGCCACGCCGAAGGGCGCGCGCAGTTCCGCCCCCTCGTCATCCGGTCCGCGGTGGACCAGAGTGCGCGCCATGCTCAGCAAGCGATCGCGCCCGGGAACGCCCTTGAGATCGTGCAGCGCCAGTCCGGTGAAACCGCACATCGCTCAGCTCGCGGTCACCGTGCGGCGGGAGGGCCTGAATCCGCGCTTGCGGGAGGAAGCCAGACGCGCGCGCTGCGTGCTGAGGCGCGGATATAGCGTCTCGTCCTCCATGCTGCGACGCGCCAGCGTCGTGAACACCATGATGATCGCGACGAAATGGTAGAAGAGGTCGAAGTGCGCGCGGTTCAGGAACATGCTGCCCACGACGAAAACCGCTAGCGAGGCCTCGAACATGGTCGTGTAGGAGAGAATCCAGCTGGAGTGGTAGCGCTGTTCCGCCTCCCTTCGCATCCGCCACAGGTCGATGAAGCACCACACGATCAGGCTCATGTACAGCAGAAACGCGATCGTGCCGCATTCGGCCCAGATCTGCAGGTAGCTGTTGTGCGCCACCTTGGTGCCCGGCCCTGTGGGCGCCTGGTCGGTGGCCTTGGGATCGTAACGCCGGTAGTTTTCCTGAAACTTCTCGAAGCCCACCCCTAGCAGGGGTTTGTCCTCGATCATGTTGCGGGCGACCGCCCAGGCGTCAAGGCGTCCCTTGGCCGAGCCCTCGGTTTCGTACTCGCTGATGGTCGAGAGGCGCTCCTTGTAACTCTGCGGAGCCGCCAGGAGACCCGCGATCCCGACCAGCACGAGCACGGAAATGCCGGCGAAGCGATTGCGCGAGCGCCAGGCGAGCACGAACAGCCCCGTGCTCAGCGCCAGGAAGGCTCCGCGGCTATGGGTGGCGACGATCGTGAAGATCGTCAGCGGCACCAGGGCCAGCGTGACCCGGCGTACGACATCGCGGCGATCGGAAAGGCCCAGATGCAGCAGCAGCGGCACGGCCATCGCAAGCGCCAGCGCGAAGTCGTTGTTGTCGGCCATCATGCCCCCGGGACCCTGGCCGATGAACATGCTGCCGCCGTGTGCGATGAAGTTGGCGCCGTTCTTGCCCCCGAAGAAGCCAAAGGACATCGCGATCACCCAGATCAGCAGGCGCAGGTGATCGCGCGTGCGCACGATCGCCGTTGTGAACAGGGCGACACCGACGATCTTGCAGTACTCGGTGTAATTCTCCAGATCGGTGGCGCGCAGGTTCTCGGAGTTGAGCAGACTGACCCCCACGACCAGAATCAGCCCGACCATGACCCAGGAGCGCAGGTCGGGCAGGAACAGCGTTTTCGCGCCGGTGTAGGCGAACGCGTAGCCCGCCAGCGTCGTGATCGCAACGTAGAAGGACCAGCGTTCGTAGCGCGCCCAGCCCCAGGTGAGGTCCTGCACGCGCATGTACGCGAGCAGCGTGAACACCAAGAGACCGACGAAAGGCCGACGGAAGCAGATCGGCAACGCCAGGATCACGAACCCTGCGACGAGGATGTCGCGCACGCGTGGATCCCCTACCTGAAGACTTCGCGGACCTGCTCGATCCGCTGGCGGAGATCGGGTGCCAGAAGTTCAGGCTGCTTGGCCCAGGCCCAGGTGAACCAGTTGAGGCCGAGGATGACCAGCAGTCCGGCAGCGCCGACCGAGTAGCGCACGAGCGAGCGGCGGCGCGCCTCGGCCCGGGTAACGATCGATTGCACATTGCCCAACACCGGCGCCATCAGCACGCGGCCGATTTCGTTGACGTTGCGGAAGCAGTTGCGGCTGAACTCGGAGGTGACGGCCGAGACCAGTCCCAGCGCCAGGCCGGCCACCAGCGAGAAGGAGATGATCAGCCAAGGATCCGGCTCGGTCGGCTTGAGCGGCGGAAAGACCTCCTCGTTGATGACGAAGGGGTCGGAGTTGGGGCTGTCGAGAATGCGCGCCTGCTCCAGCTTCGCCTGGAAGCGCATCGAGGCATCCTCCAGCGTAGCCTGAAGGCGCTTGATTTTCTCGCCCCGTTCGCGGACCTCGCGGTAGACGCTGTAGGAATCGTCGACGCTCTGGGCATCGCGCACGATCGCCTGCTGGAGCTGCTGGTTGGTCGCCTCCACCTGTGCGATCTCCAGGGCGGTCATGTCGATCTGATCCTGTAGCTGGGCCCGCTGCGGGTTGGGTCTGGCAAAGCTGGTGAGCGCGCTCTTGGTGGCCTGGCGCTTGAGCGTCTCGCGCTGGTCGACCAGTTCGCGGATCTCCTGCTGCAGCTTCTTGTAGCGCGTGTTGGCCGGCAGATAGCGCGAAAGCTCGCGCTCCTTCTCGAGGATCTGACCGTCGAGTGCCTGCAGTTCCTCGGTGTTCGATACGCCTTCCACGAGCGTCTGTTCGGTCAGCTTTTCCGGAAGCTCGCGCAGGCGCTCCTGCAGCGAGCGGTGACGCTCCTTGAGCTGAGCCAGCCGGCGCTCGCCTTCGTCGAGGAGCGACTGATTCGTGATCAGTCGCAGGAAGATCGGGTCCTCCGTGCGCTGGTCATCGCCGCCGGGCATCGGCTGGGTGGCGGAGATGTTCTTGCGCCGCATCAACTCCGAGAGGCTGCGCTCCTCGGCCTTGTACTCGCGCTCGAGCCCAACCAGTTCCGTGCGCAGGCGGTCGGCCTCATCCTGAACCTTGCGCCGATCGCGCTCGACGACGGCCAGGATCCAGTCCTCGCGCAGCGCCTTGAGGAAAGTGACCGCCCACTCCACGTCGGAGTGGATGTACTCGATGTTGACGAAGACCCCCTGGCCGCCCGGAGTCTTGTCAAGGCGGACCTTGACGTCCTCCTTCATGTCCGTCACGAAGTCGAACTGCTTCTGCGAAGACAGGGCGAGGTAATCGGGATTCTTGAGGTCCTGCAAGACCTTCTTGATGCGCTCGCGGGCGCGAATCTGGAACGGCGCGTTGTCGCCCTGGCTGCTGGCGGAGGTCAGCGTGATCGGCCGGATTTCCACCTGGGTGCGCACCAAGTAGCGCTTGGGGATGATGACCGCCACGGAAATGCCCAGGCTCAGGATGATCATCGCCGGCAGCAGGATCTGCCACTTGCGCCTGAAGAGGATCTCCAGGAACTGCGAGAGCTGGCCTTGGGTCTCGATGCGCTGGGCCATGGCCTGATTACTGCACCACTCCGTTGGTGTAGAAGCGGTACTGGTTGAGCGCGAAGATCGCTCCGCCGATCCCGGTGAGCACGAACTTCACGGGGAACAGCAGCGAGTCGAGGAAGTAGCCCAGCTGCGCCATCATCGTCGGCGGGACGAAGATGATGTCGAGTTCGCGAACCTGCCAGTTGAAGCTCGAGTCACCGTACTCGAACATGTCCCCGATGTTGATTTCGTAGACCTTGGGATCACGCGGGTCCGCGCGGATCACCTTGATGCGGCCGAGGTTGGCGGTGTCCTTGTTCGGGCCGGATTTCATCACCGCCTCGAACAGCGTCAGGTCGCCGGGAAAGGGCTGCTCGCCAGGCGCGTTGATCTCGCCGTAGATGAAGTACTTCTTGCCGCCGGTGGTGATCTGCACCTTGATGTCGAGCAGCGCGAACTTGGGCGAGTACTTCTCCATCAGGAGCGCCTCGATTTCCGAGCGCGTGTAGCCCGCCACCGTCACGGCGCCGATCTCCGGCAGCAGGATCGTTCCGTCGATGTCGACCTGCTTGGTCACGGACAGTTCATCGTTGTAGGAGTCCGTCACCGAAATCGAGTCGCCGATCGCGACGTAGTTCTCTTCCTCGGCGTTGCCCACGTAGCGCTTGCCGAAGCCCTGCGTGTTCATGTACTGCAGCATCTGCTTGTCCGGCGCGCTCTGGCAGGCGCACAGACAGGCGATCATGGACAGAAGCAGGCTGAGGAGCGGCCGGGACTGGGTCATGTGGAACAAGTTTCGCCCATCGCTTGGGGACGATGGATGAGACCTGATTCCACTCTTCGGCCAAGGCGCCAAAAAGGTGAAGGCTCAGCCACCGTACTGCCGGGCGTAGTACTCACGGTAGGCACCGCTGCGCACCCTTTGCAACCATGTAGCGTGCTCCTGGTACCAGCGAATCGTCAGCGGCAGGGCCTCGGCGAAGCGGTAGCGCGGCTTCCAGCCCAGATCTCGGGCGATTTTCGAAGCGTCGATGGCGTAGCGCCGGTCGTGGCCTGGGCGGTCCTTGACAAAGCTGATCAGCGATTCGCTCCGGGAGAGCGCTGCGAGTACCTGCTTGACGAGGTCCAGGTTGCACATCTCGTTGTTGCCGCCGATGTTGTAGACTTCCCCGCTGTGCCCCTTTTCCAGGGCGCACAGGATCGCCTCGCAGTGGTCGCGGACGTACAGCCAGTCCCGGATCTGCTGACCGTCCCCGTAGACGGGGATCGACTTCCCCTCGCTGGCGTTGGCGATCATCAGCGGCAGGAACTTCTCCGGGAACTGGTACGGGCCGTAGTTGTTCGAGCAGCGCGTGATGACCGTGTCCATCCCGTGCGTGTGGTTGGCGGCGCGCACCAGCATGTCCGAGCCCGCCTTCGAAGCCGAGTAGGGCGAGTTGGGCGCCAGCGGCGTGTCCTCGCGGAACAGCCCGGTCGCTCCGAGGCTGCCGTAGACTTCGTCGGTGGACACATGCACGAAGCGGCGCGCACCATGCTTGCGGGCGGCATCGAGCAATACCTGCGTGCCGAGCACATTGGTCGTGACGAAGGGCAGGCCGGAGAGGATCGAGCGGTCGACGTGACTTTCGGCTGCGAAGTGCACCACCGTTACCTCGCCCTGGACGAGGCTGAAGGCCTTGGCGACGTCGCCTTCGGAGCAGATGTCGCCGTGGACGAACTGGTAGCCCGGGTGACTCTCGAGCGCGCTGAGGTTCTCGAGGTTGCCCGCGTAGGTCAGCTTGTCGAGGTTGACGATGCGCCAGTCGGGGCGCAGCTCGCGCAGCATGTGGATGAAGTTGGAGCCGATGAATCCGGCGCCGCCGGTGACAAGGCAGGTCTTGCTCATAATGGATGGGCTTTCAAGAAATCGGCCAGGGCCGCGCGCCAGGGCTTGAGCGTCCGCCCGCGCAGGCGGGCGAGCTTGGAGCAGTCGAGCGCGCTGTAGGCCGGGCGCCGGGCGGGACGCGGGAACTCGGCGCTGGTGCAGGGCAGCACGCGCGTGCGGGTGTTGCCCGACAGTTCGAGCGTGGCGCGCGCCAGCTCGTTCCAGCTGGCCACACCCTCGCAGGCCGCGTGGTAAACGCCTGCTGCGCCATTGAGAAGCACGTCCCACAGCGCCGGGGCAAGCTCCAGCGTGGTCGTGGGACAGCCGAGCTGGTCGGTGACGACCTTGAGCTCGTCGCGGGTCGCGGCCAGCTGGTGGATCGTGCCCGGAAAGTGCTTGCCGCGCGGTCCGTAAAGCCACTGCGTGCGCACGATGCGCGCGCCCGCGGGGTGTTCGCTGAGGGCCGCGCGCTCTCCGGCCAGCTTGGTGCGGCCGTAGGCCGACAACGGCTGGACGGGGTCCTCCTCGCGGTAGGGCTGACTGCCCTGACCGTCAAACACGAAGTCCGTGCTGACCACGACCAGCGGGATGCCCGCCTGCGCACAGCGGTGCGCGAGCACGCGGCAGGCCGTCTCGTTGGCGCGCGCCGCCTGCGCCTCCTGCTCCTCGGCCAAATCCACAGCCGTCCAGGCCGCGCAGTGGATCACGCCGCTGAACGGACCGTGCTCCCCAAACAGCCGCTCGACGGCGGCCGCATCGGCAAGATCGAAGCCCGGAGCGTCGCTGCCGGGTGCATCCCTCCGCAGGTCCGTGCCGATTGCCTGCACGCCGGCCGGAGCGCTGCGCAGCACTTCGCTGCCTAGCATGCCCGCCGCGCCGGTGACCAGAACCCGTTGCATCCAAGCTCCCCGGTGTTCAGTCGAGCCGATTGGCTCCGCCATCTGCGACGAGGCAGGCGGCCTGATGGAGCGACTTGAAGGTGCCGGCATCCGTCCACCAGCCGTCGAGCACCTCGGCCGTGAGACTGCCGTCCTGAATGTACCAGTTGTTGACGTCCGTGATCTCCAGCTCCCCGCGGCCCGAGGGCTTGAGCGTCTTGATGATCTCCCAGACGCGGCTGTCGTACATGTAGATGCCGATCACGGCCATGTTCGACTCCGGGTTTTTGGGTTTCTCGACGATGCGCACGACCTTGTCGCCCTGCAGCGTCGCGACTCCGAAGCGCTCGGGATCCGGCACCTGCTTCAGCAGGATCTTGCCGCCCTTCTTCTGCTCGCGGAAGTTCGCCACCTGGCGCTTGATGTTCTTCTCGATGATGTTGTCGCCCAGCACGACGGCGATCGGGCTACCCTGGGCCCAGTGCTCGCACAGCGCCAGCGCCGCCGCGATGCCGCCCTCGCCCTCCTGGTAGGTGTAGTTGAGGTGCTTGAGACCGAAGTCCTTGCCGTTGCCAAGCAACGACAGGAAATCGCCCGACTTGCGCCCGCCGGTGACGATCATGATGTCGTCGATGCCCGCGTTGACGAGGCATTCGATCGGGTAGTAGATCATCGGCCGGTCGTAGACCGGCAGCAGGTGCTTGTTCGTGATCTTGGTGAGCGGGAACAGCCGGGTACCGAGCCCCCCGGCGAGGATGCAGCCTTTCATGGGATTCCTTGGGTCTACCGGTGAGGCGGGGTTTATCGGCTGCCGCGTGGGAGGGGGTTGAGGTTCCGCAGCGTGGCGGGCAAAGGATAGCCCCCCCCGCCGAGGGCATCAATCGGGGGCCGCAAGCCCGTGCCGGGCCCGATACCAGGCCACGAAGCGCCCCAGACCCTCCGCCAGCGGGGTTTTCGGCAGATAGCCCAGCCGTTCGCGTGCCTTGGAGACGTCGGCGTAGGTCACCAGCACGTCCCCCGGCTGCATCGGCTGACGGTCGAGCAGCATTTTCCGTCCCGTGGCGCGCTCGATCGCCGCGACGAGCTCGGCGAGGCTGATCGTCTGCGACTCGCCCAGATTGTAGATCTCAAAGCCCGCGCAGCGATCGAGCGCGCGCAGCACACCGTCGACGATGTCGCCGATGTAGGTGTAGTCGCGGCGCGTCGAGCCATCGCCGTAGAACGGCACGGGCGTGCCCTCGAAGGCGGCCTGCACGAACTTGTGGATTGCCATCTCCGGCCGCTGACGCTCGCCATAGACCGTGAAGAAGCGCAGACCCGTGAACGGGATGCCGTGGAGATGGTGGTAGGTGTAGCCGAAGAGCTCACCCGCGCGCTTGGTCGCGGCATAGGGCGAGATCGGTCGATGGATGTCGTCCGCTTCCGAGAAGGGCACGCGATCATTGGCGCCGTAGACGCTCGAGGAACTGGCGAACACGAAGCGCAGCCCGGGAAGGCGCCGAGCCTCCTCCAGCAGGATCAGCGTGCCGCGCACGTTGACGTCCTCGTAGAGCAGCGGATCGAGCAGCGAAGGCCGCACGCCCGCCATCGCGGCCAGATGCACCACGCCGTCGAAGCGCCGCGACCGGAACAGCTCCCCCACCAGCTTCGCATCGCGGATATCGCCATCGATCCACTGAGCCCCGGCCAGCAGCGCGGCGTTGGCGCGCTTGATCGCCGGATCGTAGAAGCTGTTGAAGTTGTCGAGGATCGTCAGCGTGTCCCCGCGCGCGAGCAAGGCCTCGCTGACGTGCGAGCCGATGAATCCGGCGCCTCCGGTGATCAGGTAGTGGGCCATGGTCAGCTCCGGATCGAGTTCACTCCACGGTCACGCTCTTGGCGAGGTTGCGCGGCTTGTCGATGTCGCAGCCCTTGAGAGCCGCCATGTGGTAGGCGACGAGTTGCAGCGGGATCACGTGCAGGAGCGGCGCCAGCCATTCGCTGGAGGCCGGCACCTCGACCACCTCGTCGCCGAGCTTCCAGGCCTCCGGATCGGATCCGATGCAAATCACCCGGCCTCCGCGCGCGCGCACCTGCTCGATGTTGGAGCGCAGCTTGTCGGCCAGTTCCCCGCGGGGCGCGAGCGCCAGGATCGACATCGCCGGCTCGATCAAGGCGATCGGGCCGTGCTTCATCTCGCCGCCAGCGTAGCCCTCGGCGTGCACGTAGGAGATCTCCTTGAGCTTGAGCGCGCCCTCCAGCGCCACCGGATATTCGATGCCGCGACCGAGGAATAAAAAGCCCTTGGCCTCTGCATGGCGCTGTGCGATGGTCTTGACCTCTTCGACGGCCCGGCTGCCGAGCATCTGCTCCAGCTTGGGACGCAGCGCGCGCAGTTCGACGAGCAGCTCGCGCGCGCGCTCCGCCGAGAGCGTGCCGCGCGCGCGGCCAAGGCGCACCGCCAGCAGAAAGGCCGCCGTCACCTGCGCCGTGAAGGCCTTCGTGCTGGCGACGCCGATCTCCGGTCCGGCATGGGTGAGGATCACGGCGGCGCTTTCGCGCGTCAGCGTCGAGCCTTCGACATTGCAGATCGATGCCGTGCGGGCGCCCAGCTCGCGGGCCTTGCGCAGCGCGGCGAGCGTGTCGGCGGTTTCGCCCGACTGGCTGATCGCCAGCGCGAGCGTGCTCGGGCTCACCAGCGGTTGGCGGTAGCGGAACTCGCTCGCAAAATCCGTGTCGACCGGCACGCGCGCCAGTCCCTCGATCAGGTAGCGCGCGATCAGCCCGGCGTGCAGCGCCGTGCCGCAGGCGACGATCGAGATGCGCTCGATCCCGCGTAGGGCTTCGTCGGAGAACTGCGGGCCCAACTCGACGTCGCCGCTCTCCTCGCGGATGCGATGGAAGGCCGTGCGCGCCAGCACGTCGGGCTGCTCGTGGATCTCCTTCAGCATGTAGTGCGGATAGCTGCCAAGCCCCACCGCCTCGATGTCCCAGTCGATGCGGCGCGGCGCGCGCTCGATCCGGGAACCGTCGAGCCGCAGCACGCGGAGCTGACCGGGAGCCAGTTCCGCGACGTCGCCGTCCTCGAGGAACACGACATCGCGCGTGTGGCGAATCAGCGCGAGCACGTCGCTGCCGAGCCAGGCACCCTCAGGCGTCACGGCCACGGCGAGCGGCGGCCCCTGACGGGCGCAGACCAGCCTCGGCAGGCCGTTTTCGATCGCGAGCGCCGCGATCGCGTAATAGCCGCGCACGCGCCGCAGCGAGGCCAGCGTGGCCTCGAGCAGCCCGCGCCCCGAACCGAGTTCCCGCCCGATCATGTGCGCGAGCACTTCGGTGTCGGTGTCGGAGCTCAGCCGGACACCGGCTGCCTCCAGTTCGGCGCGCAACTCGGCGTAGTTCTCGAAGATTCCATTGTGCACGAGCGCGACGCGGCCGGCTGCGTCAGTGTGCGGATGCGCGTTGGTATCCGAAGGCTTGCCGTGCGTGGCCCAGCGCGTGTGGCCGATCCCGGCGCGGGCGCTCGCCAGCGCGCCATCGCTCAGGGATTCCTCCAGATTCTGGATACGGCCCGCCTTGCGACGGATGGCGATGCCGCCCTTGTCCATCACGGCCACTCCGGCCGAATCGTAACCGCGGTACTCCAGCGCCCGCAGGCCCTCGAGCAGGCCCTCGAGCACCGCACCCTGCGACAACACGGCTCCGACGATCCCGCACATGCGCTTTCAGGCTCCTTCTGGGCGCGTGACCCGCGGGCGGAAATAGGCCAGCGTGCGCTGCAGGCCTTCCTCGAGGCTGACCTTGGGCTCCCAGCCTAGGATCGCGCGTGCCCGCGTGATGTCGGGCTGGCGGATCTTGGGATCGTCGACCGGCAGCGGCCTAAATTCGATCGGGCTCGTCGAGCCCGTAGCCTGACGCACCGCTTCGGCGAACTGGAGGATCGTCATCTCGTGCGGATTGCCGATGTTGACCGGTCCCCGTTCGCCGGAGTGCAGCAGCCGGAAGATGCCTTCGACGAGATCGTCGACATAGCAGAACGAGCGCGTCTGCGAACCGTCGCCAAACACGGTCAGCGCTTCGCCCGCCAGCGCCTGGCTCATGAACGCCGGCAGCACGCGCCCGTCGCGCAGCCGCATGCGGGGCCCGTAGGTGTTGAAGATGCGCACGATGCGCGTTTCGACGCCGTGGAATCGGTGGTAGGCGAAGGTCATCGCCTCGGCGAAACGCTTGGCCTCGTCGTAGACGCCGCGCGGTCCCACCGGATTGACGTTGCCCCAGTAGCTCTCCGGCTGCGGATGCACGAGCGGATCACCGTAGACCTCCGAAGTCGAGGCCAGCAGGAAGCGTGCCCCTTTGGCGCGCGCGAGCCCCAGCGCCTTGTGCGTACCGAGGCTGCCGACTTTCAGCGTCTGGATCGGAAGCTCGAGATAGTCGATCGGCGAAGCCGGCGAGGCGAAGTGCAGGATCGCATCGAGCTTGCCGGTGACGTGGATGTATTCGGTGACATCGCGCTGCTCGAAGTGGAACCAACGGTTGGCGAACAGATGCTCGATGTTCTCCACGGCCCCCGTGATCAGGTTGTCCATGCAGATCACCTCCGAGCCCGCGGCCAGAAAGCGCTCGCACAGGTGACTGCCGAGGAAACCGGCTCCGCCGGTGATCAGAACGCGGGATTGGGTCATGGTTTCACGGGCGCGGCCGGGAGCGGACTCAGCGAGTCCAGACCGGCGAGGCGCACTTCCTCATCGAGCCCCAGACTGACTTCCAGCCCGAAAGCTCCCACGCGGGCCTGTTCCTGAGAGCGCAGACGGATGCTTCCGGGCACGTCCTCGAGGCGCTCGAAGCTGCCGCGCGTGCGCACGGCGAAGGGACTTGCCTCCAGCGGCGTCCAGGCGGAATCGAGCACCCGCGGCGCGCCTTCCTCGCCGATCACGGGCAGATCGACCTTGTCGCCGGGATCCAGCGTGATCACCACCTCGCGCGTCGCCACCTCGACGGCGGCCTTGGACTGGTTGAGCACGCGCAGGAGGTCGGCGCGCAGGCTCTCGACCAGCACGGGGCCGCCCTTCAGGCGCAACTCCGAGCCGCCCACCAAATGCAACCGCGCCGGCGCGGCGGTCGTGACCAGCGCGCGATCGAGTTGCTGGAAGCGAAACAGGGGCTCGCCGCGGCTCGTCGAGCCCACGATGCCGACGCCGGTCCCAAACAGCGTGATGCTGCCGCCGTCGGGGAACAGCACCTCGGCCCGGCCGCCGGCGCCGGTGTAGATCGAGGAGCCGGCGCGCAGGGCCTTGGACTTCGCGTAGAAGCGCAGCGGATAGCTCGACATCAGGCCGGCCGGGCGCACCTGCACGGGATCGGCGTGGCGCTGCACGAGCACTTCCTCGGGACCTTCCGCGAACAGCCCGCGATCTCCGGGCGGCAGCGGGGACGTCTGGGGCGTCATCGGGCCCGGCCAGCGCTGCGTGTAGCTCCACGGCCAGCGGGTGAAGCCCGCGCAGCCGGAGAGCAGCGTCGCCGAAGCGGCGCAGAACGCCACGATCGGCACGCGCAGTCTCACGGGCGCGGCTCCTTGACCGGAATGCCCGGATGCGCTCCGAAATATCGCTCGACGAAGCCGGTGTCGTGATCTCCGCCGCGGAAATCGGGGTGCAGCAGGATCTTTCGGTGCAGCGGGATCACCGTCTTGGGCCCCTCGATCACGAATTCATCCAGCGCCCGGATCATGGTGCGCAGCGACTGTTCGCGCGAGGCGCGGTGGACGAGGAGCTTGCCGATCATCGAGTCATAGTTCGGCGGAATCCGGTAGCCACTGTAGCAATGGCTGTCGAGGCGCACGCCCGGCCCCCCCGGCGGGACGAACAGCTCGATCCGGCCCGGCGAGGGCTGGAAATCCTTGTCAGGGTCCTCGGCGTTGATGCGGCACTCCAGCGCGTGTCCGCGGAACTGGATGTCCTTCTGGTCGAAGGAAAGATGTTCCCCGGCCGCGATGCTCAGCTGCTGCTGCACCAGATCGATGCCGGTCACCAGTTCGGTGACGGTGTGCTCGACCTGGATGCGGGCATTGACTTCGATGAAGTAGAAATTTCCATCACGCCCCAGCAGGAACTCCACGGTGCCGGCGTTGGTGTAGCCCGCTTCCTGGGCCACGCGCACAGCCGACTGGCAGATGCGCTCGCGCAGCTCCGGGGTCAGCGAGGGCGAGGGCGACTCTTCGATCAGTTTCTGGTGGCGGCGCTGGATCGAGCAGTCACGCTCGCCGAGGTGGACGATCTTGCCGTGCTTGTCGGCCAGAATCTGGACTTCGATGTGGCGCGGGTTCTCGACGAACTTCTCGAGGTACACCGTGCCGTCGCCGAAGGCTGCCTCGGCTTCCGCGCGCGCGGCGTGAAAACCGGCGATCAGCGACATTTCGTTGCGCGCGATGCGCATGCCGCGCCCGCCGCCGCCAGCGGCGGCCTTGATCATGATCGGGTAGCCGATCTGCTGCGCCACGCTCAGCGCGCGCTTCTCATCGTCCACGGAGCCGTCGGATCCGGGCACGACCGGCACGCCGGCGCGGCGCGCCATCTCGCGGGCCATGACCTTGTCGCCGAGCGCCGCGATCACCTCGGGCTGCGGACCGATGAAGTTGATCTTGCAGGAGCGGCACACTTCGGCGAAGTGGTCGTTCTCCGACAGGAAGCCGTAGCCTGGATGGATCGCGTCGGCGTCGGCGACTTCCGCGGCGGCGATGATCGACGGTATGTCGAGGTAGCTCTTGGCGCTCGGCGCGGGTCCGATGCAGATCGTGGCATCGGCCTGGCGCAGATAGATCGCATCGGCGTCGGCGGCGGAATACACCGCCACCGTCTCGATGCCCATTTCGCGGCAGGCGCGGATCACGCGCTGGGCGATTTCTCCGCGGTTGGCGATCAGGACGCGGCGCAACACGTCAGTCCTGCTTGATGAGGAACAGGGGCTGACCGAATTCGACGGGCTCGCCGTTCTCGACGAGCACTTCGAGCACTTCGCCGGAGATCTCGGCCTTGATCTCGTTCATCACCTTCATGGCCTCGATGATGCACAGCGTCTTGTCGACGACGATCCGGTCGCCGACGCGCGCGAAAGCCTCGGCCTCGGGCGAGGGCGAGCGGTAGAAGGTGCCGACCATCGGCGAGGGGATCACGGTGCCCGCCTTCGGCGCCGGGGCCGCTGCCGCCGCGCTCGCGCCCGCGCCGGCCGGGGCCGCCGGAGCGGCGGCGTGCGCCATCGGCATGGGCGCGCCATGCATCAGGTGCACCATCGGGGCGGCGGGAGCCGGGACCGGCGGACCGCCGCGCTTGAGGCGCAGGCGGGTGCCTGACTTCTCGTCCTCGATTTCCAGTTCGTGGACTTCGCCGTCGGTCATCAACTTGATCAGCTTTTGGATCTGCTTGAGGTCCATGCGCAAGGTGTTTCTCTGAGGAGGAGGGCGTCAACGGTCGGCGGGCAGCGCCGCCGCGATCTGCAGGGCGTTGAGGGCAGCGCCCTTGCGGATCTGGTCGCCGACGGCAAAGAAGCATAGCGAGCCGCGCCCCCGGCTTCCCGCTCGAATCCGCCCGACGTGCACGGCATCGGTGCGGGCGCTTTCCAGCGGCCGGGGTCCGTGGGGGTCCTCCTCGAGCCGGATGCCGGGTGCCTCGCGCAGCGCCTCGCGCACGCGGGCGGGGTCGAGATCGCCCTTGACGCGCAGGTGGACGGCCACCGAATGGCAGCGCTCCACCGGCACACGGGCGGTCGTCGACTCCACCGGCAACTGCGGCAGCCGCAGGATCTTGCGCAGCTCGTCGCTGATCTTCTGCTCCTCCCCGCTGATGCCGCGCTCATCGACCTCGGCAATGGCCGGGATGACATTGCGCGAGAGGCGCGCCGCGAAGGGGCTGGTGGCGGCGCCCGCCGCGGGCAGCCCGGCATCCTCGCGCGCTTCGGCCGCCAGCGTCGACAGGCCGGCGGCACCGGCACCGGATGCGGCCTGGTAGCTGACGACGATCACTTCCTCGAGCGGCGCCAGGCGCTGGATCACGGAGAGCGGCAGCGCGGCGATCGCAGTGGTGCAGTTGGGGTTGGCGATCAGGCGCGGGCGCGCCTTGAGTTCATCGCTGTTGATCTCCGGGACGACCAGCGGCACGTCGGCGCGCATGCGCAGCGCGCTCGACAGGTCGATCACGCGGATGCCCGCTTCGGCAAGCGTCGGGCCGAGCACGCGGCTGACCTCGCTGGGCGTGCACAGGAAGGCGAGATCACAGCCAGGCAAATCGCTCGCCGTCGAGAGCGATTCCAGGGGGCGCAGCGAGAGCCGGGTGCGCTCCGGCCCGATCTCGAGCTTGCCGTAGCGGCGCGCCAACAGGTCGAGCCCGTCGATCGGGTGCCGGGCGGCGAGCAGCAGCGCGAGCAGTTCCTCCCCGACCGCCCCGCTCGCCCCCACCACCGCCACCTGCAGGCGCCGATGTTCATCCGTCCAGCCCCAGGGGGCGCCTTCTCTGCCGGTTGCGGCCACGAAGCTCGTCATGATCCGGTCTGAATACGTGATCCGCGCTTCGCCGACAAGCCCCGTGCACGCCACACGCCGCGCCGACCCCCGCGTTTTTCGACCAGCCGAACGGCTTCCAGCACGATGCCCGCATCGAGGGCCTTGGTCATGTCGTAGAGCGTCAAGGCCGCGAGGCTTGCCCCGACCAGCGCCTCCATCTCGACCCCCGTCTTGCCGAACAGCCGCGCCGTGCAGGTGACGAGCAGCACGTCACGGCCGGCGGGGACGATGTCCACCTCGACCAGATCCAGCCCCAACGGATGGCACATCGGGATCAGCTCCGCGGTGCGCTTCGCCGCCTGAATCCCCGCCACGCGCGCCACCTCGAGGATCGGCCCCTTGGGGCCGCCTTGGCGCAGGATCGGAGCGAGCAGCCCTTTGGGAAAACGCACGCGCGCCTGGGCCGTCGCGGAGCGGGCCGTGGCGGATTTTTCCCCCACGTCGACCATGCGGGAGTGCGCGGCGCCCCGGCGTCGCGTGACGTGGCTGAGCTGCTTTTTTCGTTCCGGCATGCGGCCCCTACTCTAGCGTGGAGTGCGGGCCTTTTTTCCACCCGTATGATTTCGGTTCATGGGGCGCGCCCGGGGCAACCGAAGCGTAGAGTGAGCCCGACCGACAACCTATAGAAAGGCCTCATGCTGCTGCGACTCCCGTTGTCCTTGCTGTTCACCGCCGGCCTCGTCTGGGCTGCTCCCCAGGACGCCGCCACGCTCAAGAACCTGCTGCAATCCGCGCTCGAGAGAAGCGCGCAGGCAAGCCCCGAAGAGGCGGTCGCACAGGGCCACGCGGTGATCGCGCTCGCGAGCGACGAAACCCGCGAAGATCTGCGCAACGAGCTCGACAAGCGCCTCAAGGATTCCGAGCAGCTGCCCGAACCCGCGCGCCTGCTGCTGCTCGCGGCCCGGCTCAAGCTGGGCGAGGCCGACCTCGCGCGCATCGGCGGCGAGTTGTCCGCGCTGGTCGGCTCGACGAACGAGGCGGTCGCCCGGGTGGCGGCGCGCACAGCCGCCGACACGCGGCTGCGCACGCTGCGCGAAGACGATCTGCAAGAGCTCGTCGACGCCCTGCGCGTGTGCGCCAAGAACGCCAGCCGCGAGCCCGCCACGCGCATCCAGGCAGCCGTCGGCCTGCACCTGCTCGGCCGCGCGGACGGCCAGCGCGAGGGGCGCGGCATCATGCTGAGCTTCCTCGACTCCTCGGATCCGAGCCTGCGCGCCGCCGGGGCGCTGGCGCTCGCGGAGGTGGGCGACATCGAGACCAGCCGCAAGATTCTCGAGGGACTGGCGAGCCTGCCGAGCACCGAGGGCCGCCTCGCGGCAGCCTATCTCAAGCAGGAGGACATCCGCCGCATCTACGACCGGCGCACCAAGGCGCTGCTCGAGGGCCAGAACGAGGCCGAAGGCGATCCCAAGGCCGCCAAGGACCTCGCGATCCTCGAACGCCTGATCCGCTTGATCCAGACCAACGCGCTCGAGGGCCCCGAGGTCAAGCGCCAGGACCTGATCGACGCCGCCTGCGACGGCATGCTCGGCTATCTCGACGAGCACTCGAGCTTCATGGCGCCCAAGGCCTTCAAGAAGTTCGAACAGGACCTGCTGTCCGCCGAGTACGGCGGCATCGGCGCCTACGTCGGCGAGGATCCCGAGGACAAGATCTTCACCATCACGCGCCCGATCTACTCCGGCCCCGCCTACCGCGCCGGTCTGCACACCGACGACAAGATCGTGCGCATCGACGACTGGCCCACGATCACCAACTCCGGCTCGCACCCGCTCGATGACATCATCAAGCGGCTCAAGGGCAAGCCCGGCACGCAAGTCAAGCTCTACATCTGGCGCCGCGGCATGGATCCAGCGCTGGTCGAGCGGCCGACCGAGGACATGGCCGTGACCGTGACCCGCGAGGAGATCACGATTCCGCCGGTCACCTCGATCGAGCTGCCAGGCAAGGTCGGGCTGATCGAACTCTCGACCTTCAGCCGGGTCGCCAGCGACGAGATCGAAAAGCGCCTCAAGGTGATGCTCGCCGACGGCATGCGCGGGGTCATCCTGGATCTGCGCAACAATTCCGGCGGCCTGCTCGAAGAGGCGCGTGCGGTCTGCGAACTGTTCCTCGAAAAGGGCAAGCTGGTCGTCACGACCGAGGGCGCCTCGCGCAGCGAGAAGCTCTACACCGAGCGCGACCCGCTGGTGCCCATGGACATGCCCCTCGTGGTGCTCGTCAACCGCTTCAGCGCTTCGGCCTCCGAGATCGTCTCGGGCGCACTGCAGGACCACCGCCGCGCGCTGATCGTCGGCCAGCGTTCCTACGGCAAGGGCTCCGTGCAGAACCTGCTGCCGATCCAGGGCGAATTCGACGATCGCTTCCAGGACGAGAACGGCAACCGGCGCTACGACCCCTGGGAAAAGCTCACCAAGGACTGGAACGGCAACGGCGAGTTCGACTTCGCGCCGCGCGCGCGTCTGACGATCGCCCACTACCACCTGCCGAGCGGCCGCTCGATCCACCGCGAGATCGACAGCGAGGGCGTCATGGTCAGCGAAGGCGGCGTCGAGCCGGACCTCAAGTCCAACGCCCGCCGCATCGACGGCTGGCGGGCCGAGGAAATGGTGCGGCTCGTGCGACGCGACAAGCTCATCCGCGAGTACGTGATGCGCGAGTACCCCACGCACAAGGATCTGTTCCGCGAACTAGCCGAAGGCGATGGCGACGATCTGTCGCGTTACCCCAACTTCCGCGAACTCTACGACAGCCTTGAAACCCCGCTCAGCGAGCAGGACGTGCGCATGCTGGTGCGCAATGAAGTCCGCCGGCGCGTGCAGGATGATCGCGGCGAGGCCTTCCCCGACGGCGACTTCCAGGAGGATCTGCAGCTGCAGGCGGCGATCCGCGCGATCCTAGAGCAGGTCGGCGATACGCCCGAGTCGATTCCCCTCTACCGGGTGAGCTTCGACCCGACCGATGAGAAGACCGGCCAGCGTCCGCTGCTGGCGAAGAGCGGCGACGAGCAGCGCACGCGCCTCAACGCGGCGATTCAGGCGCTCGAGTCCCTGCGCGCCAAGGGCAACGTGGACCAGAAGACGGCCGACGAACTCCAGAAGGCACTCGAAGGCGCGCTCCGTGGAGCGCTGGGACAGGGCGACGAGCCGCGCTGAGCCCCCGCAGGAGCGGCGCCGCTTTCCCCCACCCGCGCGGGCCGAAGCGGAGCGCGCTCAGCGAGCGGTGGGCGTCGTGCCCTTGCCGGCTCCCCCACGGTCCTTGTCGGCCATCTCCGCGAGCACCGGCAGCAGGAGTTCGCGGCTCAGGATCACGATCGAGGCCGTCAGCGGCAGCGCGATCAGCAGTCCAAACATGCCCAGCGAGGCCGCGCCCGCCATCAGGGCGAAGATCACCACCACCGGGTGCAGCCCCAGGCTCTCGCCGAGGATGCGCGGCAGCAGCACGTAGTTCTCGAAGGCCTCCGCGGCGGCGAACACGATCCCGACGCGGATCAGCGCCGAGAGCAGTTCGTGATCGAACATGCCCACGAACAGGCCCACGATCAGGCCGATGCCCGTTCCCACGAAGGGAATGAGCGAGAGGAAGCCGGTGCCGAAGCCCAGCAGCAGGGCGTAGTCGACGCCAGCGATCCACAGGCCCAGCGCGATGAAGGCCCCCTTGCCGACGCACACCAGCAGGCGTCCGCGGAAGAAGTTCGCCAGCATCTCGCCGATCTGGGTGCCGATGCGCACGATCCGCTCGCGGTCCTTGTTGGGCAGGTAGCGCGCGACGAAGCGGTGGATGCGCTCGAGTTCGAACAGCAGGAACCAGGTGTAGATCGGCAGCAACACGAGCAGGCCGAGAATCTCCATCACCGAACCGAAGAAGCCCTGCAGCGCACCGAAGGCTCCGCGCGCGGCACTGACGCCCATCTGGCTCGCCTGCATGGCGCGCTCTTCGGTGAGCCACTCATCCCACCACTCGCGCAGCGCGCGGCTGAGATCCTCGGCGCGCAGCTGCGCGGCGGGCGCGGGCGCATTGCCGGGCTCGACGGACCGATCGCGCGGCAGGTGATCGATCACCCAGGCGATCTCGTCGTTGTACTTGAGCAGAGCCTCGTCGATGCGCGTCGACAGCTTGGGACCGAGCCCTTCCTCGCTGAAGAAATCGCGTACCAGCCCGCGCCCCTGGAAGAAGGCCATGCTACCGATGGCGAAAATCAGGATCGCGAAGGCGCCGAAGATGAAGTTGACCGCGCGCTGGCGCTTCCAGCCGCGGGCCTCCAGCTTGAGCACCATCGGGTGCAGCACGAACGCAAGGATGTAGCCCAGGATCAGCGGGTTGAGCACGGAGCGCACGCTCCAGGCGAACCAGCCCACCAGCAGGGCCAGCAGGACCAGCGCGATCGTGCGCCACTGTGCGGAGAGTCGTTCGATCATGGATGCAGTTCTGGAGGGTCGCCTGATCAGTCACCCGGTCGCTCGCCGGGCGCGCGCGGAAACAGCTCGGGCGGCAGCTGCGGCCGGTAGGAATGCTCGAAGGCCTGATCGAAGTCGAAACCGGAGCGGAAATCCTCGATGGAATCCTGCTCCTGGCGATTCAGCAGGCCCTCGTCGACCAGCAGGAACACGATCCGGCCCCAATCGAGCGACTCGCGCACGCCCCAGCGCCGCCAGACCTCGCCCGCGAGCGGCCCAAACAGCTCGCTGGCATGAGCGCGCAGGCCCGCGAGCAGTTCCTGCCCCGAGACGTGGCGATCGGCGCCCTCGGCGGCTTCGCGGCCGGCGAGACGAATGGCGGTGTCGAGCGAATCGAACAGGAAGTCGTAGGCCTGCGGCGCATAGCGCTTGTCGCGCAGGGCCAGCTTGCGCAAGGGGTCGCTCATCGCCGCACCGTGGCCTTGGGCGCGGTTGCGCTCCACGCAAGCAGGGCGCGCTCGATGCTGGAAGCGCCCGCGAGGTTGCGTTCCAGATCCGCACGCGCCGCCAGCAGCGTCTCCAACCAGCGCTGGACCGCGCGGGCGGGGTGCTCGGCGAGCGCTTCGGCGAGGCGCACGTGCGTCAGGCGCGCGCGCGGCAGGCCCGCCGCGAGACGCTGTGCATCCAGCGCACCCGCGAGGCACAGATCGAGGAAGGCGCGCGCGCGATTGCGCTCCTCGGCGGCCGGCGTGCGCCCGCCGTACTCGGCTTCGATGTCCTGCAGGACTTGGACCGCCTCGAGCGCGCACAGCCTTCCCGAAAGCGCTTCGAGCAGCGCCGCCTGCATCGCCCGGACCCCCTGAGCCTCGAGCACCAGCGCCAGCCCCGGTGATCCGCCGGCCATGCGCACCAACTCTTCGGCGGCGGTCGGCTCGAGCCCCCGGGCGCGCACGATCCCGATCGCCGCGGTGCTGGCCGGCGCTGCCAGGCGCACGCGCACGCAGCGCGAGAGCGTCGTCGAGAGCAGCGCGTCGCTGCGGCTGGTTTCCAGCACGAACAGCACCGAGCGGCCGGGCTCTTCCAATGTCTTCAGCAGCGCATTCTGCGCGGCGTGGTTGAGGCGCTGCGCCTCGCGGATCAAAACGACCCTCCAGCCGTTTTCCGAGGCCGAAAGCTCCAGAAAATCGCCGATCGACGCGCCGCCGTCCTCAGGGCGAGGACGCACGCGGTCGAGCGGGATCTGCTCGAGTTCCAGTTCCAGCGGATCGAGCACGAACAGGTCCGGATGGGTGCGCGCCAGCACGCGCTTGCAGGGTCCGCAGCGGCCGCAGGGATCCGCGGGCCCCTCGGCGCACAACAGCCCGCCTGCGAGGCGCAGCGCCAGTCCGAACTTGCCGATGCCCTCGGGACCTTCGAACAGCAGCGCGTGCGGCAGCCGGCGAGCGCGCGCTGCCTCGAACAGGCCGGCGAGGCGCGCCTCGTTGCCGACGATCTCAGGGAAGGACACGCACCACCTCCTCCCAGATCGCCGCCCGCACCGCCGCGTGCGCCGCCCCCGCGTCGATGCGCACCACCAGCGGATCCACCTCTGCGTAGCGCGCGTAACCCTGCGCCACGGCCCGCTGAAAAGCCGTGCCCTTGTCCTCGATGCGGTCGCGCCCGGCGCCGCGCCGCGCGAGCGCGGTCTCGAGCGGCAGATCGAGCCACAGCACGCGATCGGGCCGGGGATGTCCGGCGAAATCGCGCAATAGCCGCAACACGCGCTCCTCGCCCAGTCCTCCCGCGATGGCCTGGTAGGCGAAGGTCGAAGCATGGAAGCGCTCGCAGACGACGTGTTCGCCTCGCAGCAGGGCCGGTTCGACCAGCTCCTCGAGCATCTGCGCGCGCGCGGCGGTGAACAGCAGCGTTTCCACACCCGCGCTCATGCCCCCGCCGCGCTCGAGCAGCAGGGCGCGCAGCTTCTCGCCCAGCGGCGTCGAGCCCGGTTCGCGCAGGTGCTGCACGGTGCGGCCCGTATGCTCGCGCAGTGCATGGGCCAAGAATCCCGCCTGCGTGCTCTTGCCGCAGCCATCGACGCCATCGAGCACGAAGAAGCGCCCGCGGCCGCAAGTGTGGGAGTCGTTCAAGGGGAGGGTGCGCCGAGGGCAGGATTGTGCGGGAAAGTCCGGCGGGCTTCAAACCATCTTCCGCGCACGCCACACTCCTGCCATGCTGCCCTCCTGGCTGTCCCCCGATCCCGCTTCGCCGGCCCATGCGCTGATCCGCGTGCGGGCCCAGCCGGGCGCGCGGCGCACCGCGCTGGTGGGCCTTTGGAATGGCTGCCTCAAGCTCGCGGTGAGCGCCCCGCCCGATGACGGGCGCGCCAACGCAGCCCTCGCGGAACTGCTGGCGGAGCTGCTCGGGCTGGCGCCCTCCCGGGTCGAGCTTTCTAGCGGTGCCCGCCAGCGCGAAAAGCGCTTTCGCGTCAGGCTGCCTCCCGAATCCGTTCACGAGCGACTTGCGCCGCACCTCGCCCGGACGCGAAGCTAGTCGGTGATGAGCGAATGCATGTTGGACGCCGGGGTCGAGTCCGCTCTGTCGGCGCTGGAATCGCGCGCCTTCACCACTCCGGCCGTGCTGCTGTTTCTCGGCACGGGTCTGGGAGCGCTGCCGACACGACTGGCGAAGTCGCGCGCCCTGCGCCTTGGCGACTTGCCGGGCGTGCCCGGCGAATGGAGCGGCGTGACGCTGCATGCGGGCGAATGGCAGGGTGGCCCGGTCTGGCTGATCGAGGACGCTCCGGGCAGCGCGGAGCAGGGCAACCAGATCGACGGCGGACGGCCGGCCTGGGTGGCTGGCTTCCCGCTGTGGCTCGCGGCCGCCGCTGGCGCCAGCCTGCTGGTTCACACCAGCGCCGGCGCTGCGCTCCGGGACGCCAAGGACGCGCCCCCTGCGGGCTCGATCGCGCTGGTGCGAGACCACATCAACTTCTCGGGGTCCAGCCCGCTGGTGGGACTGACTCACTCGCGCCTTGGCCCCCTGTTCCCCGATCAGACGCGGCTGTTCCCCCCGCAGCTCTTGCGGCTGGCGCGGCAGGAAGCCGCGCGCCTTTCGATTCCTGTGCACGAAGCGATCGCGGCCTGCGTCGCCGGACCTGCGCTGGAGACGCCGGCCGAGCGGCGCTTCTGGGCGCGGGCGGGCGCGCAAGTCTCCGTCCAAGGGCTGGCAGGCGTCGCGCATGCGTGCGCGCACTCAGGCTTGCTGATGCTGGAAATGGTGGCGGTGACCGATGCCGGCGAGGGCGTGCACGACATGGCTGGCATGGTGCAGCGCGCCAACGAGCTGGGCCCGCGCATCGAGGATCTGCTGGTGGCGCTGATGCCCCGGCTGCACGCCGAAGCGGCTCAGGCAGGCCACGCGGAATGAACGGCGCGCCCGCGATCGCGGTGCTGGTTTCGGGCTCGGGCCGCAGTCTGGAAAACCTGTGCGAACGCATCGAGCGCGGCCGCCTGCGCGCGCGCATCGTGCTGGTGATCTCCAACCGCACGGAGGCCTACGCGCTCGAGCGTGCGCGCCGACGCGGTCTCTCGACGCGCGTGATCGACGCGGAGCGCGCACTCGATCCGCAGGCTTTCAGCGCGCAGGTCTTCGCCGCCTGCGAGGCCAGCGGTGCCGAGCTGGCGGTCTGCGCGGGCTTCCTGCGCCTGCTCGTGATCCCATCTGAGTGGCAGGGTCGCGTCCTGAACATCCACCCTTCCCTGCTGCCCGCCTTCGGCGGCAAGGGCTTTTACGGCGACAAGGTTCACGCGGCCGTGCTGGCGCGCGGGTGCCAATACTCCGGCTGCACCGTGCACTACGTGACCAACGAGTACGATGCCGGACCGATCCTGCTGCAGCGCGTGGTCGCGGTGGAGCGCGGCGACGATGTGCATGCGCTGGCGGCGCGCGTCTTCGAGGCCGAATGCGAGGCCCTTCCGGAAGCGATCACCCGCCACTTTGCGGCGCGCGGCTGAGCGCGTGAAGCAGCACCGCGAGGCTCTTGACATCGTCGAGATTGTGGCGGAAGACGCCTTCGAGGCGGTGGGCGCGTCCCGCCAGGTAGTCAAACCAGGCCGCCGGCGCGAAGGAGCCGGGGAGATCGTCCTCGCGCACGACACCCGCCAGCTCCCGCTCCAGCGTGCGCAGCCTGCAGTCGGCAAAATGCCCCTGGTAGCGCCGGCGCAGAGGCCAGTACAGGTCCAGATGCGGCTTGCCGGCAAAGGGCGTCTCGATCCCATGCACGCAGAGCTTGTCCTCCAGCCGATGGCGATCGAAAGACTTGCCGAAGAAGCTGACCACCACGCTGGCCTGACGAATCCGTCGGGCGCTCTCGGCGAGGAGCGCCGCTTCCGAGGCGGGCGAGTCGAGAAAGCCCTGCCAGATCTCGAAAGCGTCGCCATCGAAGCGCGCGAGCCCGACGAGGAACACGTAGGTGCCCGCGCCCCCGCCAAGGCCCGTCGTTTCGGTGTCGAGAAACAGCGCGTCCTCGAGCGGCAGGTGCAGGAGTTCCTCCATGCGCGCTGCCTCCGAAAGGTGCGTTCGCTCGCTGCACAGCGCCTGCGCAAGCGTCCACTCGCCATGCCGCTCGCCGCCCGCCACGCGCGTGATCCGCGCAGAGGTCCCGGAGCGCGCGCAGGCCATGAGTCCGGCGGGTCCGCCGATGCTCAGCATGCCGGGATCGGCGCGGGGCGGCGCCGGTGACAAGGGCCGGCGCCTGCGCGCGTCGCGGCGGCCGAGCTGTGCGGCAAGCTCCCCCGCCAGGGCAGCATTCGGACGTGCCGGATCGCTCGGCTTGAGCAGCCGCGCCAGCTTGGCGCGCAGCGGATCAGCGGCCTCCGCGCTCACCGGTCCTCCTCGAGCTCCCCGGGAACGTACGTGCCGCGCTGCACGAAGTGCTCGAGCACCTCCGCGGCCGTCTGCTTGCCCAGCATGCCGACCTCCTCCGCGGGTCCGACGCAGGCCGGACAGCCGTGTTCGCAGGCGCAGTGCGCCACGACATCGTGCGCGGCCCGCAACAGTTCGCGGTGCGAGCGGAACAGCACCTCCGAGAGTCCCACACCGCCCTGCACCGTGTCGTAGAGAAAGATGGCCGGACGCTGAAAGTGCGGCGAGCGCACCTGCGTCGACAAGCCCAGATCGCGCGGCTGGCAGTTGAGCACCAGCGGTGCCACGCGCCGCAGGAGCGCGCCCACGCCGCGCCAGGCCGCTCCGCGGTCGCCGCCGGCGAGCCCCAGCTGATGGGCGCTTTCATCCGACAGCGTCAGGATGAAGGCCTCGGTGTCGAGTTCCTCCGGCGGCAGGTGGATGTCCTCCGCTCCGACGTTTTCGCGCGTGTAGAAGCGAATCTTCTTGTACAGGGTCGCGACGCTGGTGACGTGGACCTCGCCGCGTTGCAGATCGGAATCGAGCACGCCGTCCGCGCTCTCGCGCACACGGCGCTCCTCCAGCCGCAGCACACGCACCTCGACGTCGAGTTCCGCCTCGGTGAAGTAGTCGCTCTCGACGCGGCGCACGTAGGCGCGGCGGTTCTTGTGGTCGAAGGTTTCGACCTTCCACGTGTCGCCCTGCACCTGATAGATGGCGCCCTGGTGCACGGTGGTGATCGAGGAAGGCCGATCGATCTCGCCGATCGCGTGCTTGGTTTCCACATCGAGAATCAGCACGTTGTCCGGATCATCGCCGCCGAGCGTCACGTCCTGCGCCGGGTAAGCATCGCTCATCCAGTACCAGGTCGAGTTCTGCTTGTGCAGAAAGCGCGACTCCTCGGCCAGATAATCGAGCACGCCGCTGGCAGCCGCCACCGCGCCGTACTCGGGCTCACCGCGCAACTCGCCGTCCTCATCGGCGCGGAAGGGCAGTTCGAAGGCCGCGCACTTCAGCTGCTCGGAGAGGATCACCAGATTGTCCGGGTCCAGCCCCAGTTCCTCGCGCGGCGCGCCGAACAGGCGCTCGGGATGCCGCGCGAGATACTGATCAACCGGATCCGAGCGCGCGATCACCAGCGCCAGCGAAGGCTTCTGCCTCCGGCCCACGCGTCCGGCACGCTGCCAGAACGAGGCCTGGCTGCCCGGATAGCCCACCAGCACCGCGACATCGAGCGCGCCGATGTCGATGCCCAGTTCGAGCGCGTTGGTCGAGACCACCACCTTGACGGCACCCGTGCGCAAGCCCTGTTCGATCTCGCGCCGCAGGTTCGGCAGGTATCCGCCACGGTAGCCCTTGATCTCGTCGGGCTTGAGCCCCAGTTCCGCGGCGCTTTCCTTGAGATAGCGCGTCAGCACCTCGACGCTGGTGCGGCGCTGGCAGAAGAAGATCGTCTGGTGCGCCGGACCGCAGACCACGCCGGCAAGCTCGCGGGCCTCCTCCAGCGCATTGGCGCGCAGACCCGCGATCGGATTGAGGATCGGCGGGTTGTAGACGCCGAAGATCTTCTCGCCGCTCGGCGAGGCATCCTCGCTGACCACGCGCACGCTGCGGCCGGTCAGGCGCCGGGCATGGCCGGCCGGATCGGCCAGCGTCGCCGAACACAGGAGGAAGCGCGGATTCGAGCCGTAATGGCGCGCGATGCGCAGCAGCCGACGCATCACGTTGGCGACGCTGGAGCCGAACACGCCCGAAAGCGTGTGAACCTCATCGATCACGATGTAGGCAAGATCGCGAAACAGCTCGCTCCACTTGGAGTGGTTGGGCAGGATGCCCGCATGCAGCATCCACGGATTGGTCAGCACCAGATGACCGCGGTCGCGCAGCGTGCGGCGCACGCTGGGCGGCGTGTCGCCGTCATAGGTGTAGGCGTGCCAGGCCTGCCCGAGCTGCTCGACGGCGCGCGTCAGCACGGCCGTCTGGTCCTGCGACAGGGCCTTTGTGGGAAACAGGAACAGGGAGCGCGCGCTGCCCTGCGATTCGAGCAGACGCTGCAGCACCGGCAGCGTATAGCACAGCGTCTTGCCCGAGGCGGTCGGCGTCGCGATCAGCACATCTTCGCCGTCGAGCGCGAGTTCCACGAAGCTCGCCTGGTGCTCGTACAGCTCCGCGATGCCGCGCGCACGACACAACTCCGCCAGCCGCGGGTCGAGCCGCTCTGGGAACGGATGGGTGCGCGCCGGCCGCGGAGCGATGCGATGCCAGCGCTCCATGCGCCCCATCCAGCGCGGATCGCTTGAAAGCTGTTCCACCAGCGCTTCCACGCCGCGCGCGCTGCGCGCCTTGCGCTCGCCGCCCTCTGTCGGCGCCTGTGTCTTGTCCTGCCCCATCCTGCCCCCTCCGTTCGGTTCGGGAAAGGTTAGGGAGCGGCGCGGCGCGAAACAAGCCCGCTGTGCCCTAGCGCGCGAGCGATTTCAGCTTGTCGAACAGGCTCGGATCGGCGAGCAGCGCCCGGCGCGCGCCCACCACGACCTCGATGGCGCCGGCGGGATTGCGGCCGAGCTGGTATTCGTGCAGCTTGCCGCCCGGCTCGCGAAAGCGCACCCGGATGGTCTCCACCCAATCGAGATCGGTGCGCGGCGAGAGGTGCGAGGACGCACGCACGAAGCACAGCGCGTCGAGCAGCGGCAGCAGTTCGCGTGCCTGCGCCTCCTCTGCGTCGCGCGACCACATGCCCCGGGTGCTGCGCTGGAAGAGCAGCACCGCTTCCCCCGGCAGGCGCAGTTCCAAGGCCACCTGCGCATGCTCCTCGATTTCGAGCATCATCCGAGACCAGAACTGCTCGGCGGGCAGCTGTGCGATCTGCCACAGGCGCACGGGCGCGTAGCCCGTGACGGCCTCGCCGCGCCGCTGCATCAAGACCGCCTCGGAGCCTTGCGGCGAGTTGAGCCGCTCGCCCAGAAAGCCGCCCTCGACGCTGCCGCCCGCACCGATCCAGACGCCGGGCGAATCCTCGAGCTCGCGGAGCGGCTGTTTGAGCCGGAAGCTCTCGATTTCCATGCGCGACAGCTCGCCGAGCAAGGCCTCGATGGCTGCGTTCTCGCCGGGATAGGCCGGATCGAAGCCCTTCTCGCCCGCGCGCCGCTCGGCCACCTTCCACGCGCGGCCCTCGCGCGTGATCCAGACTTCGCTGCGCTCGCCCTTGAGCCGCAGGGAGTCGACCTCGTCGCGGCGCACCCTCAGGAGCTTGTTCTCAAGGAAGGTGTCGACGCCCAGCGAGAGCAGGTAGGCATCGCGCGGCTCAAGCCCCCACACGACGCCCAGATCCTCGCGCATCGCAAACCAGCTTTCTCCGCCGGGCGGCCCCACGGAGCCCATGCGCAGCGCCAGACGCCGGCCATCGGAGAGTTCGAGGCGCAGCGTCAGCCCGGCCGGATCGAGGCCGTAGTCCGATGCTTTGCGGCCCAATTCGTCGACATAGCCTTCATGGCGAATGCCCGCGAGGCCCTGCAGCCAGGCCGAGAGCGCGGCCAGATCGGGTGTCGCGAGCACTGGCGCCAGCATGCGCCACTCGCCCTCCTGCTGCTCGATGCGAAGCTCGGCGTCGCTGCGCGCCAGCGCCCCCTCGGTCCAGCCCGCGCCCGCGCGTTCGATGCTGCGCACCATGGCGGGCGCGAAATCGAGCACCACGGTGGTCTTGAACTCCTGAACCGGTCGGTTGAGGGCCGTGGACAGGTCGCGGCCGACCCGCGCCAGCACGCCGCGCGTGCGCACGAACACGGCGCCGCGCGTGGAATCCTCCGCGCCGAACTCGACCCGCTCGCGACGGCCATCGGCCTCGAATTCAAGGATCATCTGCGGAGGCTCGAACTGCGCGCGCACCGCCGCCTGCTCCAGCTCAGCCACTTCGCTGGCGCGCGCGGCGAGCGCATTCTGGATCAGATGCCCCACGAGCGCGTCCTGCGCGGGAAGCTCCTGCGGATCGCGCATCTGCCAGCGACCGTCCACGCGCTCCAGACGCAGGTTCCAGCCGCGCGCGACGTTCTCCGCGCGCACGCATGTGATGCGCTCGGCCTCAAAGCCCGGAAACAGGGGCCATTCGGTGCGCTCGACACGGGCGCGCTCCTCCTCGCTCGTGCGCAGGAGCAGCCAGCCCGCACCCGCGACCAGCACCAGCAGGATCAGCAGGCTGCGCAGGCTCATCGGCGGCGCCTCCAGGCCATCGCAAGCCCCAGGGCCAGCGAGCTGAGCACCGGCGCCAGCGCGATCCACAGCCACAGCCGCCGCACGGCATCGGGCTGGGCCAGATCGAGCCGCCGCTGGGGCGCCTCGCGCGCTTCGACCTTGACGCGCCAGTCGCGCGAGGCGGCCCAGTTGAACGCATTCAGCAGGAAATCGCGGTTGGTCTCGAAGGTGGCGTTGATGGCGCTGACGGCGCTGGAGAGCACCACGACGCGCGCTTCGGGCCGTTCCGCGGGGCTCGAGCGCCGCGGCGGTCCGGCGGCCGCCTGCGGAGGAAACAGGATCGCCGCGGCCAGCACGAAGGGGCCTTGGCGCTCGCCGGCCTCCGGCTTCCAATCCTGCGTCTTGCCGCCCTCCAGTGGCAGATCCAGCCAGGCGCCCTCGGGCGAGCGCAGCAGCGCCAGCACGTTGCCTCCCGGCAGGCCGCGTCCGATCTCCAGTGCGCGCGCGCCGTTGAAGATCACGCGGCGTTCGGCGCGCCGCAGCGGATCGGTGATCGGGTGTGTCCCCATCGAGCTGCGCTCGAGCCACAATTGCGCGGCCGTGTTCGTGCCGTACTGCGGCGCGCCCCCGGGGCCCAGCGGAGCGCGGGCGACAAAGCCCGAGCGCGCCACGCGCAGCCCCCAGGGCTCGAGCAGGTCGGCCACCGAGAAGCGCTCGGCCACGGTCTCCAGTCCCGGGGCCACGATCAGTCGACCGCCGCTCTCGACGAAGCGCTTGATCGCAACCCACTCCGCTTCGGCCAGCGGCTGTTCAGGCCCGAGCAGCGCGAGCACGCGGCAGTCCTCGGGAATCGAGGGCGCACTCGCGAACTCGTGGTTGCCCACGCGGTAGCCGTCGGATTCGAGCGCGCCCTTGAGCTCTGAAAGCCCCATCAGCTCCACGTTGTCCAGATCGAGTTCCCCGTGACCGCGCACGAACAGCACGCTGGGCGCATCGCTGGCGGCGACCTTGAGCAGCGCGCCGACAAGCGCCTCTTCCGCGCGGAAGGAGACGAGACGCGGCGGCGAGGGCGGTCCCTGCTGTCCGCTGGGATCGCCCGGATCGAAGTCAGCGAGATCCCCGCGCAGGCGCAGCACCTCGCGGCGCGAGTCTTGGCTGACCACCAGCAGTCCGCCGGCATCGACCTCGCGCAGCCCCAGCTCGAACAGCCGCGTGCGCGCGGATTCGGCTCCACTGCCCGTGAGATCGTGCGCAAACAGAAGCACCTTGCCGCCCGAGGAATCGCGCACCGACAACAACAACTGCCGCAGGCGCTCCTGCGCGAGGATCACGAGTTCCTCGAGCGGAAACTCGGCCGGCCGCAGGAAGACATCGATGCGCGCCTGCTCGGGCAGGCGCGCCAGCACCTCCATCGAGGCCGGCGAGAGCGTGTTCTCCTCTGCCTGCGTCCAGTCCATACGCACGCGCAGACTCGGCCGTTCGGCGAGGCGCGTCAGCAGCAGCGCCAGCACGGCAAACAGCACTCCCGCGAGCGCCACGCGCAACCAAAGGCCCGCGCGCGTTGCGCTGCCCGTCGCCTGAGCGCGATGGCCTAGCTCCATCGGCGGGCCTCCACGGCGCGCGTCGTGAGGAACACGAGGAACGCGGTCCAGATCAGGAAGAAGACGAGGTAGGCACTGTCGATCACGCCGTAGAGGAAGCCGCTGGTCAGGTTGGAGGAGATGTCCAGCCACTTGACGATCCCGCTCAGGACCGGCCAGTCGACCAGGCGCGCCACCAGCGGGAGCAGCATCAGCACCAGATTGGCGATCACCGCTGCGAAGGCGCTCAGGACCGGCAGCGTGGTCAGCGAGCTCATCAGAAGGCCGATGCCGCAGAACAGCGCGCTGCACAGCGTGGCGCCAATCCAGCTGCTGAACACGATGCCCCAGTCGATGCCGACGCCGCTGGCCTGCAGCACCAGCGCGTAGCCGAAGACCGAGGCCCACAGCAGCGCCATGAACGAGACCGCGGCGCCGAATTTCCCGCACACCACGGCGAGATCCGTGACCGGCGCTGTCAGCAGGTACTCCAGCAGCCCCGAGCGCGATTCCTCGCTCAGCATGCGCATCGTCAAGAGCGGCGGCACCAGCGCGCACAGGATCCAAAACACGAAGGAGTCGCCCAGCAGGAAGCGCAGCGCGATATCGACATCACCTTGGGCGCCGACCATGTAGAAGAGGAACATCACGCCCTGCAGCGCCAGCGCGATGCACAGCAAGGTCCAAGCCAGCGGCCCGAGAAACAGTCCGACGAGTTCCCGCCGGTAGATGGCGCACAAGCCGCTCATGCGTCGGGCCGGCGCGGCGCATCCACGTCGACCGGGGCCGAGAGATCGCGGCTCGCGCCGCGGTCGAAGGGATTGAGGCTGTAGATCTGCCGGGTCTGGGCCGGCGCCGCCAGCGGAAGCGCCACCGGGCTCAGCTCAACAAGCGTGGCCTGTGCCGGTGCAGCGCCGGCCTGTGCTGCAGGCAGCGCGGCCGTCGCGCTCCATTCCGGCGTCTCGTCGGCGGCGATGCGGGCAAAAATCTGCTCGAGCGAGGGCACGCGATAGGACAACTCGCGCAGCGCCCAGCCCTTGAGCTTGGCGATCGCGCCGACGTCCTCGCGCACATCGACCGCCGCATCGAGCTCGAACTCATGATGCACGCCCCGCCGGCCCAGATCGCGTACCGCGCGCACGCCCTCGATGCTTCCCAGCATCCGCTTGGCCGCTTCGACATCCGCGCCGACCAGCGCCTCGAGGCGCACGAAGGCGCCGCCCGAGAGCCGCTGCACCAGTTGTGCCGGCGTGCCGTCGGCCGCGATGCGGCCCTTGTGCACGATGATCACGCGCGGGCAGACGGCCTCGATTTCGGGGAGAATATGCGAGGAAAGCAGCACCGTGTGCTTCTCTGCTAGCTCGCGCAGGATCGCGCGCACCTCGAGGCGCTGCAGCGGATCGAGCCCGCTGGTGGGCTCATCCAGAATCAGCACCTCGGGCTCGGGCAACAGCGCCAGAGCCAGGCCGACGCGCTGGCGCATGCCGCGCGAGAGCGTGCCGACGAGGGCGCGGCTGCGATCGAGCAGGCCGACGCGCTCAAGCACCGCCGGGATGCGGCGGCGGGCTTCGCCGCGCTCGAGCGAGTGCAGCCGCGCCTGAAACGCGAGCATCTCCTCCACGCGCAGCTCGCGGTACAGCGGCACGCTCTCGGGCAGGTAGCCGATACGGCGGCGCGCTTCGAGCGACTGGCGCAGCACATCGAAGCCAGCCACGGCGACCGCACCGCTGGTCGCGGGCAGATAGCCAGTGAGGATGCGCATCGTGGTGGTCTTCCCGGCACCATTGGGGCCAAGGAAGCCGACCACTTCGCCTTTGTGGACCTCGAAGGAGAGGTCATCGAGGGCGGTGAACGAACCGAAGCGTCGCGTCAGGTGAGAGACGGAGATCACGACGGAAGAAGGTAACGCTCCGCACCCGCATCTCCAAGGGTGCTCATGGATGGCGATCCCGACCTGTTCAGTTCCGCACGATGGCGTGCGATTCACCACCTCGAGTGAAGAACTTCAGGTTCTTTTCCGCCATCGCGGAATCCAGCCAGCGCCACGCGATGGTCCCCGGGGCCAACTGCAGCTCCTCCGCAGCACCGGCCTCCAGAGTCAGCATGCAGGCGGGCTCGCCATCGATCACAACCTGCTCGTCGACGATTCCACGGGACTGATTCTCGACGCGCACGCGCACCGCCTCGCCGACAGGCACGGTCTCCGTGCGCTGCACGCCCTATGCCGGGAACGCAAGACGCTTGATCAGCAGGCGGGCACGAGTGTTCCTTGACAGGGCGAGCTTGAGTCCGCGCGGTGCGGGACGACACCGCATTCCGCATAGCCGATCGGCAGCAAAAGGAAACGCCTCCGTCAGCGATTGCCGATGACAGAGGCGTACTGCGCGGCAGAATCGTCGATTTCAGGTCTTCACTTCGAAGTCGGCATCGACCGGCTCATCGCCGCCCTTGCCGCTGCCCGCGGTCTGACCCGAGGCCGCACCCTGCGGCGGAGGCGGCGTGCCGCCCTGCGCAGCCGAAGCCGCCTGATACAGCTTCTGCGCGGCCTGCTGCAGCGCATTGACCGCCGCATCGAGCTTGGCGGCGTCCTCGCCGCTCATCGCCGTCTTGACCTCATCGCGTGCGCTCTCGATCGAGCGCAGATCACCTTCGGAGAGCTTCGCGCGGTGCTCGTTGAGTTGCTTTTCGATCTCGTAGACCAGCGCGTCGGCGCCGTTCTTCTTGTCGACGAACTCGCGGCGCTGCTTGTCGGCCGCGGCGTGAGACTCGGCCTCGCGGCGCATCTTCTCGACATCTTCCTTGGAAAGACCCGAGCTGGACTGGATCACGATCTTCTGGACCTTGCCCGTGCCCTTGTCCTTGGCCGTGACGTTGAGGATGCCGTTGGCGTCGATGTCGAAGGTGACTTCGATCTGTGGCATGCCGCGCGGCGCGGGAGCGATGCCGTCGAGCTTGAAGTTGCCCAGCGTCCGGTTGTCGCGCGCGAACTCTCGCTCGCCCTGAAGCACATGGATCTCCACGCCCGGCTGGTTGTCGCTGGCCGTCGAGAAGACCTGCGTCTTGGAGGTCGGGATGGTCGTGTTGCGATCGATCAGCTTGGTGCAGACGCCGCCGAGCGTCTCGATGCCCAGCGAAAGCGGGGTGACATCGAGCAGCACGACATCCTTGACCTCGCCGGCGAGCACGCCGCCCTGAATCGCGGCGCCGATGGCGACAACCTCGTCAGGGTTGACGCTGCGGTTGGGCTCCTTGTTGAAGATCTTCTTCGCGAGCTCGAACACGGCCGGGACGCGCGTCGAGCCGCCCACCATGATCACTTCATCAACCTGCTCGGCGCTGAGGCCGGCGTCCTTGAGGACCTGCAGGCAGGGCTGCTTGGCGCGGTCGACGAGCGGCTCGATCAACTGGTTGAACTTGGCGCGGCTGACGTCCTGCGTGAGGTGCTTGGGCCCGCTGGCATCGGCCGTGATGAACGGCAAGTTGACTTGCGTCTGATTGGCCGAGGAGAGCTCGATCTTGGCCTTTTCCGAGGCTTCCTTGAGCCGCTGCAGCGCCATCGGATCCTTGCGCACGTCGATGCCGGTCGACTTCTTGAACTCCTCGGCGAGGAAGTCCATCAGGACCTGATCGAAGTCATCGCCGCCGAGGTGCGTGTCGCCGTTGGTGGCGAGCACTTCGAAGACACCGTCGCCGATCTCGAGGATCGAGATGTCGAAGGTGCCGCCGCCGAAGTCGAACACGGCGATCTTGCCCGTCTTCTTCTTGTCGAGGCCGAAGGCCAGCGCCGCAGCCGTCGGCTCGTTGATGATGCGCTCCACGTTGAGGCCGGCGATCGTGCCCGCGTCCTTGGTGGCCTGGCGCTGGCTGTCGTTGAAGTAGGCCGGCACGGTGATCACCGCGCGCGTCACCTTCTCGCCGAGGTAGGCTTCGGCCGCCTCCTTGAGGTAGGTCAGCACGGAAGCGCTGATCTCGGGCGGCGTGTACTTCTTGTCGCCGATCTCGACTTTGACGAGTTCTTCCGCTCCGCCGATGATCTTGTAGGCGACGTTCTTCTCCTCCTTGGCGACCTCGTGGTGCCGGCGGCCCATGAAGCGCTTGATCGAGGCGAGCGTACGCGTGGGATTGGTCACGGCCTGACGCTTGGCAGGCGCGCCGACGAGCTTGGCGCCATCGTTCTGAAAGGCGACCACCGAGGGGGTCGTGCGGCCGCCCTCGCTGTTGGGAATCACGACTGGTTGCCCGCCTTCCATCACGCAGACGACGGAGTTGGTGGTGCCCAGATCGATGCCGATGATCTTCGATTGGTTGCTCATGACGGGGAGCTTCAGCTCAAACTCCGTGCCAACCCGTGCTAAATTCACAAACACCTTCCTGAGAAAGACTTAGCGTTGGCGTGGCGAACCCGAGCTTGCCACTTTGACAGCCCAGCGGACGCTCCTGCCATGTCGGCAGGCGCGCTGTCCGGTCTGCGCTAGAGCCCGTACTCCTTGATCTTGCGGTACAGCGTGCGCTCGCCGATGCCGAGCACCTTGGCGGTCTTCTCGCGGTTGCCGTCGTAGAGCTTGAGGTTGACCCGGATCAGCTCGCGCTCGAGTTCCTCCAGCGAGCGGCCGGCCAGCTCCAAGCCACCCGCCCCGCCCGCGCCCGCACCACTCGCGCCGCGGACGCTTTCGGGCACGTCTTCGACGCCCAGCACTTCGCTGCGGGCGAGCAGGACCATGTTCTCGATCGCATTGCGCAGCTCGCGCACGTTGCCCGGCCAGTCGTAGCGCAACAGCAGCGTGCGCGCCTCAGCGCTGATGCCGCGCACCGACCGGCCGTGCGCGCGCGACAGCTCGCCGATGTAGTGGTCGATCAGCAGCGGCAGATCGCTCTTGCGCTCGCGCAGCGGCGCCAGCTCCAGCGTCACGACCGCGAGGCGGTACATCAGATCCTCCCGAAAGCGCCCATCCCGGACCATCTGCTTGAGATCGCGATTGGTGGCCGCCAGCAGCCGGATGTCGACCTTCTGCGCCACGTTGCCGCCCACCGGCTGCACCTCGCGCGTCTCGAGCACGCGCAGCAGCTTCGCCTGCGTGGCGAGCGGCATGTCGCCCACCTCATCGAGGAACAGCGTTCCACGATCGGCATACACGATGCGGCCCTCCTTGTGCGCGACGGCGCCCGTGAAGGCGCCCTTGACGTGCCCGAACAGCTCGGACTCGATCAGCCCCTCCGACAGGGCGGCGCAGTTGACCGCCACGAAGTGCTGATCCTTGCGCGGCGAATTCTCGTGGACCGCGCGTGCCACCAGTTCCTTGCCCGTGCCGCTCTCGCCCAGAATCAGCACCGTGACATTGGTCGGCGCAACCTGGCGCAGCACCTCGAACAGCCGCAGCATCGGAGCGGAATTGCCGATGATGCCCTCGAATCCGGCGCGCTTGTCGATCTGCCGCTTGAGCTCGACGTAGTCGCGCCGCAGCCGCGCGTTGTCGACGGCGCGCGTCAGGCGCGCGCGCAACTCGCTGAGATCGACCGGCTTGGTGAGGTAGTCCGTGGCTCCATCGCGGAACGCTTCCACGGCGATCTTCTCCGAGCCGCGCCCGGTGATCAGGATCACGACTGCATCGGGCTGTTCGGAACGGACCTTCTTGAGCAGGTCGATGCCGGACATGTCCGGCATCACCAGATCGGTCAGGACCGCATCGAAAGCCTGCTCGGCGAGCCGCTCGAGGGCCTCCCGGCCCGAGTGCGCCAGCGTGCAGACATGGCCTTCCATCGACAAGGCGTCGCCAAGCACCTCGGCATGGGCTTCATTGTCGTCGACGATCAGCGCGCGAAACGGCTTGCTTTGTTCCTCGGGCCTCATGCGCTCCTCGAATCCTCGCTGGCGGCTGCGTGTATCTCGACGATCAGGGGCAGCACGATAGAAAAGCTCGTGCCGCGTCCCTTTTCGCTGACCACGGTGATCGTGCCCTCATGCTGTTCGATGATCCGGCGGGTGGTCGAAAGTCCCAGACCCGTGCCGTGCTTCTTCGTGGAGAAATACACGTCGAAGCAGCGCTCGAGTTCCTCGGCAGACATGCCGACACCCGTGTCGGTGATCGAAAGCTCGGCGTAGTTCCCCACGCGCTTGAGCCGCACGATCAGCTCGCCACCCTCGGGCATGGCCTGGCGCGCATTGACGAACAGGTTGAGCAGCGCCTGGCGGAAGGCGCCGGTGTCGAGCATCACCATCGGCAGCACCAGCGGCAATTCCACGTGGTGACGGATGCGCTGCGCGCGGTCCTCTGGTTCGACGAAATCGAGCGCCTCGCGCACCAGCGTCATCAGGTCCGCAGGCGCCCGGTTGATCGACCCGCCGCGGGCAAAGCGCAGAAAATCGTCGACGATCGCCTCCAACCGGTGCACCTCGCGCTGCAGCTGCGTGACGCGCTTTTCGAGGCGCCTATCGCGGGGGCTGGGCTCGGGCGCGCCGGGACTCTTTTTTCCGCCGCCGAGTTCCTCCTCCATCAGCGTCAGGTTGATCGCCATGGTCGAGAGCGGATTCTTGATCTCGTGGGCCAGACCGGCGGCGAGGCGTACCAGCGAGAGCGGCTCCTCGGCATCGTCCAGACGGCTCGCGCTGGCCGGCTTGGCATCCGTCGGTGGGTTGGCGCTGCTGGATTCCATGTGCTTCAGGCCGCAACAGAAGGCAGACTAGGCTAGCAATCATGAGCGAGACACGCATCGAAAAGCTCCCCGACGCCAGCCCCGGCGAGCAGGCCGTCGAGGCCGCGCGCGCAGTGCTCGCGGCGGGCGGCGTGCTCGCCCTGCCGACCGAATCAGTCTACGGACTGTGCACGCGCGCTGACCTGCCGGCTGCGCTGCTGCGCGTGATCGAGTTGTCCGCGCGCCCGGCGGAGCTGCCTTTCACCTGGGTGATCGGACGTTGGAGCGATCTCGAGCGCTTTCCAGCGCTCTCGCGCCTGGTGCAGAGGATCACCACCAAGTACTGGCCCGGACCGCTGACGCTGGAATTGCCCGGAGTCCCCGCGGGCCTCGAGGCGATCGGGGTCGACGGCTGGACGCGCGTGCGCATGCCGGCACACAAGGGCACGCGCGGCCTGCTCGAAGCGCTGGAGTTCCCGCTCGTGCTGGCATCGACCACGCGCGAGGGCTCTGCCGTCTTCACCGATCTCGAAGCCCTGCGCTCGCGCATCCGCGAGCCGCTGCCGCTGTACTTTGACGGCGGCCCCGCGCGCCTGCCCGAGGAAGCCAGCGTGCTGCGCATCGGCAGGGGCGAGTTCCGCCTGATCCGGCCCGGCCTGTTCACGCTCGAGCAGCTGCGCAAGGTCGCGGGCCTGCGCATCGCTCTGGTCTGCACGGGCAACACCTGTCGCAGCCCGATGGCCGAGGCGCTGGCGCGCGCGCTGCTCGAAAAGGCGCTCCAGACCGACGAGATCGGCGATTTCGGCTTCGAGGTGCGCTCGATGGGCGTCGCGGCCGGTGTCGGCGATCCCGCCTCACGGCACGCGGTCGCCGTGCTGCGCGAAGCCGGCATCGAATTCTCGAGCCACCGTGCGCGCGCGGCCCAGTCCGAACAGCTCGGACGCTTCCAGCGCATCTACTGCATGACGCGCAGCCACCGCGCCGCGCTGCTCTCGCAGCTGCCGCCGAACCACCCGGTGGCCGTCGAGCTGCTCGATCCCGAAGGCCGCGACGTGCCCGACCCGATCGGCGGGAGTCTCGATGACTACCGGCATACGGCCGTGGCGATCGAGCGCGCGCTGAAGAAGCGCCTCGAGGAATGGATCTAGGCGTGGCTCAGCGCGTCTTGGAGAGCCACTGCAGGAAGCGCCCCTCGAGCGAGTCCTTGCTGGCCGCTGCATCCGAGAGCGGTACGCCGTAGATCTTCGTCGTGATCGCCAACAAGTCCGGCTCGCTGCCTTCGGCCCCCAGTTCCGAGAGCCAGTGCGCGAAACTCTCCGCGCTCTTCTTGCCCGCACCTGCGGCGCCGGTCTGGAGGAAGTGCAGGAACGCGCTCTTGTACGAGCGCTGGAATTCGTCGAAATCGCCGGCGTACGCCGCGGGGACCTCCGGGCGCGCGTCGGGAAAGTAGAACGGCGCCACAAAGGCCTTGGGGTTCGCGCCCTTGTCGTCGCGCAGCGCGAAACAGAGAGGTTTCTGAGAGGGCCGCTTCTCCAGATCAGCGCCCTCCTTCTGCACCTGCTTCAGGATCTTCAGAAAATGGTCCGCTCCGTAAAGCTCGCGCCAGCGCGAATCCGCGAAATTCTTGCCCAGTTCACCGCCATCGGATCTTCCGCCGCGCACGAAGACCTCACGTTCCTGCGTCTGGCGCCCGCGCGTGTCGCCGTCGACGCGCGTGTTGACGATGCCGAACTGCTGTATGACGAGATTCATCGACAAGCCCTGGATCAGGGGAGCGGGCGTGCGCGCGCCGAGGAAGCGCTCGAACAGCGCGTTGAGGGCGAGCTGCACGAGCTGCTGCTCCATCGTGGTCGGACTCTGCTCGTTCATGGCCGAGCCCAGCTCGTAGGTGTCCGGAGTGCCGCCCGCGGCCGAATATTCCAGCGCGATCACGGCATCGCTGCGCACGTAGCACGACGTCCACTGCCACAGCCCCGGAACCCAGAACAGCCCCCGATTGGTCTCGTCGAGCCAGCCGGCGAAGGACACGAACTCGACGAAACGCTTGCGCGAGGGAGTCAGCACGAGACGAATGGACTGTGCGTTGCTGCGCGACACGCCCAGCCATGCGCCCTTGCCGAGCGAGTCCGCCAGCCGGGCCTGAGCCTCGGCTGCGGCGGCACTCAGGGGCAGCTTGTCGCCCGGGCCGAGACGGGCGAGCTGGCCTTCCTTGAGGGCTCCGAAGGACTTGCGCACCAGCTTGAGATCCTCGCGCAGGGCCTTCTGGTCCTGGCCGAGTTCCTTGGTCCAGTCCAGCAGCAGCGATTGGGCATCGAGCAGCGCCGCGGAGCACCTCAGCAGCTCCAGCGAGCGCCGCTCCAGATCGGCGCGCGGGAAGCGCACTTCGAACAGCCCCAGCGGCACGCTGAGAAACTGGGACTGCAGCACCGCTTCGTAGTCGATCTGGGTGGCCGGCTTGTCGGAGAAACCGGCCTGCGTCTGGAACTCGCGGGCCGCGCGCTCGTGGTAGGCGTCGGGAAAGGGCTGGAAGAGCAGCACGGCGGCGAACAGCGCGGAGAGCATGACGGCATCTTCTGGCAGGCCGGGGCGGGCGACAAGCGCGCAACGCAACTTGTACAGGCCGATCAGAGCCCGGGCAGCCCCAGCTCCCGCGCGCGCTGTCCCTCGCGCGTCTCGCCGATGCGCGGGCACAGCTCCCGCGCCCGTGCGAGCGCCTTGGGTGCGGCCTTGCTGCCGAGCTTGTGCAGCGCGACCGCGATGTACAGGTGCACATCGGCGCGCTGCCCCTCGAAACGCTCGGCGCTCAGCAGCGTCTCGAGCGCGCTGCGCGGTTCGGATTCCAGCAGCGCCACGCCGTTGCGCAGCCGCGTCACAAACCCGATTTCCTGATCCAGCGCCGCCAGTTCGGCGCTGTCGGGCTCCTGCCGGCGGGCGGCGCTGAGCTCCGCCTCCAACTCGTAACCCTCCAGCGCCGGATCGAGCGCGCCGCGCAGGCGCGCTTCCTCGCGGGCGAAGGCGATGCGCGCGCGCCAGCGGTGCCCGGCCGCGCACCCGGCGGGCTCGGAGCGCAGACGCAACAGCGCATCGAGATTGCGCGGCAGATCGAGCAGCAGCTGTGCGCCGCTGCGACGCGGCGCGTAGATGATCCAGGGCCTGGCATCGCTCAGGCCGGGGAGCGCGGGCGCGGCGCGGCATTCCAGCACCCGCGCATCCCTTACGCGCGCCACGCTGTCGAGGCCCAGCGCACGCAGCCGCTGTCCGAGTTCGGGCGCGAGCGAAAAGCGCTCGGGCCGGGGCTCGAAGGGCTGCTCGCCGCCGATCAGCACCAGCTGCGTGCCGAACAGCCACGCGCCCGACCAGGGGAAGGCACGCTGGAAGGAGCGCAGCACGGCCTGGAAGGAAGCCGGCTCCAGCGCATGTGGCGGAATCCACTGGCAAACCAGGCCCCCGGGCCTGAGGCTCGCGCGCGCGAGCCGATAGAACTCCTCGGTGTAGAGATAGACGCCGAAGGGCGAGTCCGGCAGCAGCGGCTCCATCGTGACGAGGTCGTACTGCGCAGGCGAGGCCGCCAGCGTGCGCCGGCCATCGCCGAGCCGGACGCGAATGCGCGGATCGGCGGTCAGCACGCCGCGGTTGTTGGCCTCGAACAGCGGTGCCGCCGCGACCACCGCCGGCGAGATCTCGAGCACGTCGATGCGCGTCAGTTCCGGGTGCTGCGCCAGCGCGCCGAGAGTGGTGCCCGTGCCGAGCGCCAGCACGGCCGCCGCGCGCGGGGCCGGATGCAACAGAACCGGCAGATGGCCCAGCGCCTGCATGTAGCGGTAGGCCGACCCGGTCCCGGCCGCGCGGAAGCCATCGGTCAGCAGCGTGCGCTCGCCGAGCAGTCCGTCATCGACGACGCTGACGGCGAACTCGCGGTCCTCGGCGAAGGAACGCAGCGTGAAGGCCGGATTCTGCAGCGGCGCCGTCTGGCGGGCGGGCGAGCCCAAGAGCCACGCGCAAGCCAAGGCCGCACCGACGCCGGCGAGCGTCGCGAGGCGCCCCTGTCGCAGCGCGAAAGCCCCCGCGCACAAGAGCACCGCGCAGGCCACCAGCAGCCCGTGGGTGCCAAAGCGCGGCACCAGCCAGGCGTGCGCCAGCGGCAGGAAGGCCAGCGCCCCCCACAACTCGTGCAGATACAGCGCGCCGAGCCGCTCGCCCGCATCCCCTTCCTGATCGCGGTGCAGCAGGCCCGGCAAGGCCCCCAGCGCCGCCAGTCCCGGTCCGATCAGCAGCAGCATGGCGGGGATCGGCGCCAGATCCGGCGGCAGCACGCGCACGGCAAGGTGCGGCCAGCACACCCCCGCCGTCGCGAGCAGCAGGATCCAGCCCGCGGCATGGCGCTGCTTCCACAACAGTGGTGGCAGCAGCCACGCACCCAGACACAGCGCCAGCAGGCTGGCGCTGAGCGCCGCATCGAGCGCCGGCTGCATGCCTCCGATCGAGAGCGTCGCCAGCCGCAGTCCGACCCACTCCAGCCCCAGCAGCGCGGCGGTCGCAAGGCCCAGCGCCAGTCCGGAGCGAGTCCACAGCGGTCCTGATGCACGGCGCGCGGGCGGATGCGCTCGCGTGGGGCTGGCGACGAGCAGCGCCGCCACGAAGGCCAGCACGAACAGCCACCCCGCCAGGCTGCGATCGCCACGGGCCTCGAGCACCCGATCAAGCAGCGTCGCCCCGCCCAGCGCACCCAGCAGGCTGGCGGCGATCAGCGTGGCGGCCCGCTGCCACAGCGCACCAGCGGGTGCGCTGCCCGCCAGCAGCGCGGGCAGGAACAGGCCGGAGCCCAGCGCCGGCACGAACAGGATCAGCACACCCGCGACCAGCTGCAGCGGATCGGCGAGGGCCTGCACTCCGGGGTGGAAACAGGCCTGCAGCGCCAGCCAGCCGAGCGGTCCTGCGAGCAGAGCACCTGCCAGCAGGCGCCAGCGGGGTGCGGCCCGCGAACGACCGGAAAGCCAGGCGCCGGCCGCCCAGCCGGCTACGTAGACCGACAGACCGAGGGCCCCGGCGGCGCCGTGTCCGAGCACCAGACCGATGCTCTGGATCAGCAGGCTTTCGAGCATCAGGCCGCCCGCACCGGCGAGCGCTGCGGCCAGCAATCCTGCGAGTGCGCGCATGCTCAGGCTGCGCGGACGCTCCGCTAGCGCCGCGCGGCGTCGCCTTCCGCCAGAGCGGCCCAGGCGTCCTGCGCGCTGACCGCGTGCAGCAGCGACTCGCGCACGGCGTCGCGGCCGAGCACGCGCGCGATGTCCGCCAGCGTGCGGATGTGGAGCAACTTCTGGGCGCGCGGAATCACGAGCAGCACGACGATGCGCGCGGGCTTGCCGTCGATCGAATCGAAGGCGAGGCCCGCATCCTCGCGGATGATGCCCATGCAGGCGACCACGCCCTCGACGCCGTCGACCGCGGCGTGCGGGATGGCGATGCCATGCTCCATGCCGGTCGACATCGACTTTTCACGCGCGATCACGAGCTCGCTGATCTGGGGCGCGCTATCGGCCCGCAGACGGCCGCGCGCCACGAGATGGCTGACGAGCTTGCCAATCGCCTCCCACTTGTCCTTGGACTGGAAACCGACCAGCACGTCTTCGGCAGAGAAGAGCTCAGAAAGCCGCATGAGAGCGGCCAGCATAGCCCAGAGCGGCCGCGCGTCCACACTCGAGCCGACGCCTCCCCGCGGGCGCGCCGGGTCTGAATGCGGGGAAGTTCCCGCCCCTTCGCACGTCTCAGGCAGCCGTGAAAAGCCACGCAAATGGTGGTTTGACATGCCAGTCCCGGACTCCTAGAGTGCCCCGGAAGCATTCCCGGACTCCGGGGCTAAACCCTCACCGATCAACAAGATAGAGCAAGCACAGGCGCACCCCACATGCACCCGATTCTCGCCGCATGGACCCTCTCCTCGCTGATGGCGGAACCCATGCAGGGCCCCGGCCGCAACCCCGCCCCGGCCCCCGCCCCCGCCCCCGCGCAGGGGGGTGCCGCCGGGCAAAAAGTTCCGCCGATCCAGATCTCGGGTGATGACTACATTCTGACCTTCGACGAGACCGGCGGAGAGAGCGCTCTCTCGCTGGAGTACTTCGTCAAGCTCTGCCAGGAGTTCACGGGCCGCAACTTCACGTACTCGCGCGACACGGGTCAGGCGCTCTCGCAGCTCAAGCTCAAGATGTACGGGCCCAAGCGGGTGCCGAAGAAGGACTTCTACTCCTTCTTCCAGATCATGATGGTGATCAACGAGTTCGTCTGCTCGGAGATCGGTCCGGAGAATCTGTCGGTCGTGCTGATCTCCAACCTGCAGGCGCCCAACAAGAGCAACCTGCGCAAGGATGCGGTCTACGTGGCTCCGAATGAAATCGACAAGTACGCCGACCAGCCCGCCACGCTGATCACCACCGTGCTCGATCTGCCGCACACCGATGTGCGCACGCTGTCGACTTCGCTGCGCCAGATGTTCACCGATGCGCAAACGCAGCAGATCATCCCGGTCGGCAATTCCAACAGCCTGCTGATCACGGGCTTCGGCAGCGACGTCGCCGGCGTGGTGCGCATGCTGCGCTTCGTCGACGATGCCTCGAAGAACCTCGCCGGTCAGCTGCCCGTGTTCGAAACGATCACGCTGGAATACCGCTCGGCCGAGGAGATCGCCGAGGTGCTCGATGAACTGCTCGAAGCGAGCCGGCGCGCCGTGCAGGCTCGCGGTCAGGTGCAGGCTGCGCAGGGCGTCACCGCTCCGCTGCAGAGCGGCAACGCAGAGTCGAAGATCATGGTCGACCCGAGCGCCAACGCACTGATCGTGATGGCGATGCCGGATGATCTGCCGCGCATCAAGGAGCTGGTCGCGCGACTCGATGTCGACGTGGTCGAGCGCGAGCGCACCTACCACATCTACAAGCTCGAAAACGTCGATGCCGAGGAGCTGGCGAAGACGCTCGACACGTTCATCAAGGACAGCGCGCGCGTCGCGACCAGCCAGGCCGCGGGCGGGGCCGCACGCCAGGGCCAGCCGGCGGCCTCGAACACGGGGGCGGCCGGACGCAATGACGTCGTGGTCGTCGCCGACAAGGTCACCAACGCGCTGCTGATCGCCGCCAACCGCACGCGCTACGACGAAGTGCTCGAACTGATCCAGAGCCTCGACCGCCGCCAGCCGCAGGTCTTGATCGAGACCGCGCTGGTGGAGCTGACCAACACCGACCAGCTCGATCTGGGCGTCGAGATCGGCGTCGCCGATCTGGGCTCCTCAACCGGCAGCTTCGGCGTCACCGACTTCGGTTTCGCCACGTACGAGGACACCAATGCCGATGGCATCCCCGATCTGAAGGTGCCCAACATCTCCAAGGGCGTCACAGCCGGCATCATCGACGCTGGCGACTTCTCTCTGCCCGTGCTGCTCAAGGCGCTCAAGACGCGCCGCGACACCAACGTGCTCAACGTGCCTTCGGTGCTGGTCAACAACAACGGCGGGGCCACGGTCGTTAGCAAGGACGAGCAGCCGACCACCACGATCACCGCGACGGGCGGGATCAACGGACAAACGCAGGAGAACTTCAAGGACTACGTCGATGCCGGCATCACGCTGTCGATCTCCCCGACGATCAGCGCGAGCCGCTACCTGCGCCTGAAGATCAAGCTGGAGGTCTCCAACTTCCTCGGCGCGGTGCAGGGCGCGATCCCCCCGCCGAAAACCACCCGCACGATCGACACCACGGTCAACGTGCCGGACGGCGCCACGATGGTGGTCGGCGGCATCATCACCGACAACAAGGGCAAGACGCGCGAGTCGTTGCCTTTCCTCGGCGACGTACCGCTGCTCGGCGCGCTGTTCCGCAACGATTCGGACAGCCAGAACCGCACGACGCTGTACTTCTTCGTCACGCCGCACATCATGCGGGATCAGGATTTCGCCGATCTCGCCGAGATCAGCTATCGCCGCAAGCTTGAGGCCGCCGACACGATCGGTGCCGACCGCCTGCGCGTGATCGACCCGCGCTTTGGGCGCGAGGGCGAGCAACTCGACCTGCAATCCTTCGAGGTTCCGCTCTACCGCAGCCCCGCCAAGGGCGAGGTGGACCAGGAAAGCCTGGGTCTCGACCCCGCTCGGATGAACGAGGTGCTAAAGGATGCCAAGAACCCGCCCGCACCCGCCAAGCCCAAGGAAGAGGCCAAGCCGGAGGCGGTCCCGCCAACCCAGACACCCAAGAAGTGAAGAACACCACCATAGCCAGCAGCATCTCGGATCTGCTCATCGACGCGGGCCTGTCCCGCGAACGGCTCGAGGAGTGCCGGCGCGCTGCGGCCTCCAGCGGCGATTCGCTCGATCGCGTGATCGTGCAGAAGGACTTCCTCGAGGAGGCCACGCTGCTCCAGATCTACGCCAAGCACCTCGGCTACGAGTACCGAAAGTCGCTGGACGGGACCAAGGTGCCGGGATCCTTTGTGAACAAGGTCCCGGTGCAGTTCGCGCGCAACTACAACCTTGTCGCGCTCGAGGAGACGGCCGATAAGGTGATGCGCGTGGCAACCTGCACGCCTCTGAGCCCGCACCCAATGGACGATCTCGCCGGGATGCTCGGCATGGAGATCGATCCGGTGCTCGCCACGCGCGTCGAAATCACGACCCTGCTCGCGCGCGCCTATCGCCACAAGGCAGACGGCGTCGACGAAGCGCTCGATGAGGTCGCCGAGGATGGCAACATCGCGGGTCTCGCCGATCAGATCGACGAATCCGAAGACGTGCTCGATGTCGCCAACAAGGCGCCGATCATCAAGCTCGTCAACACGATCCTGTTTCAGGCCCTCAAGCTGCGCGCCTCGGATGTGCACTTTCACCCCTACCAGGACCGCATGCAGGTCCGCTTCCGCATCGACGGCATCCTCTACGACATGGATCCGATCCCGCGGAAGGTGCAGGAGGCGATCGTCAGCCGCATCAAGGTGATGGGCAAGATGGACATCGCCGAGCGCCGCCTGCCTCAGGACGGTCGCGCCACGATCCGCCTCGGCGATGGCGAGGTAGACGTGCGCGTCAGCTCCGTGCCCACGACCACGGGCGAGCGCATCGTCCTGCGTCTTCTGGACAAGACCGCCAAGGTCTACTCGCTCGACGAGATCGGGCTGGCGCCGAAGAATCTCGAAATCATCCGGGAATACCTCAACTACAGCCACGGCATCATCCTCGTCACCGGCCCCACCGGCTCGGGCAAGACGACCACGCTGTACGCGGCCATGAGCGAGGTCGACACGACGCAGAAGAACGTGCTCACGATCGAGGACCCGGTCGAATACTCGCTGGCTGGCGTCAGTCAGGTGCAGGTCAACACGAAGAAGGGGCTGACCTTCGCGGCGGGCCTGCGCAGCTTCCTTCGCCAAGACCCCGACGTGATGATGGTCGGCGAAATCCGGGACCTTGAGACTGCCGAGGTCGCGATCCGCGCTGCGCTCACGGGCCACCTGGTTTTCTCCACGGTTCACACCAACGACGCGCCCTCGACGATCACGCGCATGGTCGATCAGGGAGTGGAGCCCTACCTCGTCTCCAGTTCGCTGGTGCTGGTGATCGCGCAGCGCCTCGTGCGCACGATCTGCCGGCACTGCCACACCCACATTCCCATGACTGACGAGTGGGCCGCGAAGCTCAAGAAGGTCGGAATCAACCCCGCGTCGATGAACGGCCGCGTGGCCGTGGGCCGCGGCTGCGAGGAGTGCTTCCAGTCGGGCTATTCTGGCCGAACAGCGATCTACGAGTTCCTGCCCGTGGACGAGGTGCTCCGCACGCAGATCATGGACGGCGTGACGGCCTCCGTGATGAAGCGCACCGCAGTCGAGCGCGGAATGGTCACGCTGCGCGAGGACGGCCGGATCAAGATCATGGCCGGCCAGACGACCGCGGATGAGGTGCTGCGCGTGACGCAGCTCGATCTGGAGTAAACGGGCGGAGCCATGCCGATTTTCGAGTACAAGGCCTATGCGCAAGGCGGTGCGGTGCAGAGCGGCGTCATCGACGCCGACACGCCGCGCGAGGCCCGCAATCGACTGCGCCGGGACAACCTGCTCGTCAGTGAAATCCGCGAATTGCGCGGCGGCAAGGTCGTCAAGCCCAGAAAGGGCGACGTGAAGCCCGGTCTGCTGGCCCGGATTCGCGCCGAGCGCGCTCGCTCCTCCGGACCTTCCTCGCGCAACCTCGACATCCTGACGGCCAGCACGCGCCAGATGGGCACGCTGCTCGGCTCCGGCATCCCGCTGGCCGAGACGCTCAAGGCCATGATCGAGCAGTCCGAAACGCGCGACACGGAAACGATGTTCCGCGAGATCCGGGAGCGCATCAATCAGGGCGCCTCGCTCGCGGACGCGCTCTCCGAGCATCCCTCGATGTTCGGCGAGTTGTATGTCAACATGGTGCGGGCCGGAGAGGCGACCGGCAACGTCGATGTCGTGCTCCGCAGGCTCGCGGACTACCTGCAGGGCCAGCGCACGCTGCGCCGCAAGGTCGTGTCGGCGCTGACTTATCCCGCACTGATGATCGGCATCGGCCTGATCGTCGTCTCGATCCTGATGGCGGTGGTCGTGCCGCAGATCACCTCGATGATCCAGGACATGGGGCAGGCGCTGCCGACCCCGACGCTCGTGCTGATCACGATCAGCAATCTGTTCAAGGACTGGTGGTGGCTGGGCCTGCTTTCGATCGCCGCCGTTTCGTTCAGCTTCGAGCGTGTGTACCGCACCTCGGACAAAGGACGGCTGGCCATCGACCGCTTCATGCTGAAGCTGCCGATCGTCGGCGATCTTCTGCGCAAGCAGGCTGTCGCGCGCTTCACCCGCACGCTGTCGACACTGCTTCAATCGGGCGTGCCTGCAGTCCAGAGCCTCGAGATCACCAAGACGGTTGTCGGCAACCGCGTCATCGCGGACGCGACCGACCACATCCGCTCGCGCATCCTCGAAGGCACCGACATCGCGACACCGCTCAAGGCCACAGGGGCATTCCCCGCGGTCGTGGGCTACATGGTCAATGTCGGCGAGCAGTCCGGCGAACTCGAGCAGATGCTCGACCGCATCGCAACCGCCTACGACGAGGAAATCGACATCGCCACCGAACGCCTGACTTCCGTGCTGGAACCGCTGATGATCGTGTTTCTCGCCGTGGTCGTCGGCTACATCGTGATCTCGATCGTCCTGCCCATCCTGCAGGTGGGACAGATCGGCAACTGAATACCGACAAGGCAAAGGAGACAGACATGCATATGCCCTCACCCACCCGCCACAGCCGCCGCGGCTTCACGCTCGCGGAAATGATGGTCGTGATCGTGATCATCGGCCTGCTCGGAACGCTGGTCGTGCCCAACGTGATCAAGCGCTTCGCTCAGGCGACGCGCACAACCGCCAAGGCGGACATCTCCGCCATGATGAGCGCACTCGACGAGTACGCCATCAACAACGGCGGGAAGTACCCGGACAGCCTCGAGGTGCTGGTGACGCCGGATGAAAACGGCCATACCTACCTGAAGGCCAAGGCCGGTCAGCTGCCCAGGGACCCCTGGAAGAACGAGTACATCTACGAGCCGCCGCAAACGGGGCAGCCCATGCCGCGCATCCTGTCCTACGCCAAGGACGGCCAGCCGGGCGGCGAGGGCGAGAACCGGGACATCGCCAGCGACGACGAGAACTGAGCCTGGGTCCATGCTTCGAAACACGCCAGCAGCCGCCTCCCGATCGGGCTTCACCCTGATCGAGTTGATGGCCGCTGTCGTCATTCTCGGCATGATCGCGGGAATCGTGACCGTCAACTGGCGGGCGATGGTACCCAAGGCCGAGCTGCACTCGAGCGTGCGGGCCATCTCGGAGACGATCAACGGCACGCGCTCCGAGGCCATCGCGCGCAATGCTGAATACCTGATCGAGTACGACCTCGACAACGCCCGCTGGCGCATGGTCACCCCCTTTCGCCTCGGCGGCGGAATGGCGCTGGGAGAGGAGGAGCGCACCACCCTCGCGTGGAAGCTGCTGCCGAACAGTATTCGCTTCCTGCGGATCGTGATCGACGGCGTCGATCACGTGCAGGGCACCTGCTTCGTGCGCTTCGATCCCCTAGGAGGCGGATCGAGCCATGGCATCGTGCTCGGCCAGTCGCCCGACAATCACATCTTCTCGATCGAGGTGCAGGGTCTCACGGGGACGATCCACCTGCACGACGGCACCTTCGTCCGCGAACCGCCGCAGGAGGGCGACTTCCAGTGAAGCGCGGATCGCACTCCAAGGCGGGTTTCACGCTGGCCGAGGTGGCCGTGACGGTTCTGATCGTGGGCACGATGCTGGTCTATCTGCTGCAGGGCCTCAACGCCACCAAGATGCTGGCAGCCCACACGCGCAACACGAAGCTCGCCCGGGAACTCGCGACGCTCAAGCTGGGCCAGATCGGATCCGGCCTTTACCAGGAGGACATCGACCGGGGCATCAGCGGCACTTTCGCCGAAGAGGGCTACCCCGACTTCACCTACGAGGTTGTGGTCGGGGACGAGGCCTTCCTCGACCAGCCGCAGGAGGATCGCCTCCTGCGTCCCTTCGACTCGTGGGCGCCGCGCGACGCGCGCAGTTCCAGCGCCGCATCTTCCAGTTCCACGGACCCCTCCCGCAGCACGAGCGAGGACGAGGAGGAAGAGGTCGAAGAGCCCTTTGAGAAGGTCAAGATCAAGGTCAGCTTCCCCAAGCTGCAGGAATACAAGAACGAGTTGATCCTCGAGCGCTGGTTTCCCTGGGAGCAGGTCTACGGCAAATCCGAGGAAGAGACCGCGGCCGCGGCCGGCTCGAGCGGCACGGCTTCGGGCACGGGAACAGGAACGGGAAGTTCGGGCAGCGGCGGAGGCACCAGCAAGCCATGAGCCCTGTTCGCCGACAACAGGCCGGCTTCACGCTGGTCGAGGTGCTGCTGACGCTGTTGATCATGGGCGGCATCATGGCCGCGATCAGCAAGATCCTCACGGCCGCGCGCAATTCGCGCGACACGATTCACAACGTGCTCGAGTCTCAGGCCGCCGGTCCCGCGATCCTCGACCTCCTCGAGCGCGACCTGCGCGGGCTGGTGACCTACGACGCGACGCGCGTGACCCATCTGCGCGTCAAGAACCGGGTGATCTTCGGATTCGATGCCGACAACATCGACTTCGTCAGTTCCAGCGACAGCCTGATTCTCCGGCCGTTCGCGAACAAGTTCGTGCGCGCCGACATCAATGAGGTCGGCTACTGCCTGCGCCCCGCGCCCGGCAACGACCAGTTCCTCGAGATCTATCGGCGGGAGGACTTCGGCGTCGACGAGGACCCCTTCGACGGCGGCGACTTCCAGTTGCTGCACGACCGCGTGAAGGGCCTTGAAATTCAGGTCTTCACCGAAGATGGACCGGATGCGGAACCGGTCTCCGAATGGGGCTCGGGGAATCAAGATGAGAACGCGGGCCTGCCCGCCCGCATCGAGATTGCCCTGACGATCGAACTCGCCCCGCGGATCACGAACGAGCAGTTGCGGGTCATCCCCACGGATCGGCGCACGGTCGTGTACCGTCGCGTGATCCGCCTGCCACAGTCACAGCGCCTGCCTGAAGAACGGCTAGTCCTGCCGGCCATCCCGACCCCACCGACCAGCACGGGCAATGCGGCCGGCGGCGCGGGCGGTTCCGCAAGCCAGACGGGCTCCGGAGGGACCGGAGGTCCCCAGGGCGGCGGCGGCGGCCAAGGCGGCGGCCAGGGTGGAGGCGGCGGCGGAGGGGGCGGTCAGGGCGGCGGAGCTCAGGGCGGTGGTGGCGGCCCGCAGTGAGCGCTAGCTGAGCACCTTGCCGATCCACTCACGACCGCCCATGTACGGGCGCAGCGCTTCGGGCAGCCAGACCCGGCCATCGGCAGCCTGGTGGTTCTCGATCAGTGCGATCAGCATGCGCACGCTGGCAGCCACGGTGTTGTTGAGCGTGTGGCAGAACTGCACCTTGCCCTCCGCATCGCGGTAGCGCATGTTCAGCCGCCGCGCCTGATAGTCGTGGAAGCGGGAGGCCGAATGCGTCTCGCCGTAGTTGTTGCGGCTGGGCATCCAAGTCTCGATGTCGAATTTCTGAATCTGCGGCGCGCCCAGATCGCCTCCGCACACGTTGACGATGCGGTAAGGCAACTGCAGCGCCTGCAGCACCTCCTCGGCGTTGCGCACGATCATCTGGTGGTGTTCGATCGATCGCTCAGGATCCGCGACATCGAGCACGACCTGCTCGACTTTCTGGAACTGGTGAACGCGGTACAGCCCGCGCGTGTCCTTGCCGTAGGTGCCCGCCTCACGTCGATAGCAGGAAGACAGCGCCACGTAGAGCTTGGGCAACTCGCTCTGCTTCAGGATCTCGTCCTGGTGCAAAGCCGTCACCGGAACCTCGGCGGTTCCCACGAGGCACAGGTCATCGCGCTCATCACATCGATAGGCCTGCTCCTCCCCGCCGGGGAAGTAGCCCGTTCCGACCATGATGTCGGAGCGGACGAGCGTAGGCACCGAGAGCGGCGTGAAGCCCTTCGCAACCATGCGCTCGAGCGCGAAACGCATCATCGCGCCTTCGAGCAGCGAGAGGTCGCCCTTGAGGAAGTAGTTGCGCGAACCCGCGATCCGAGCTCCGCGCTCGACGTCGATCCAATCCTGAGCCTCACCGAGCGCGATGTGATCGCGGAAGGGGAAGTCGAAGTTGCGCGGCGTGCCCCAGCGCTTGACCTCGACATTCTCGCTGTCGTCGCGGCCCTCGGGCACGGCTTCGGCCGGAATGTTGGGCACCCGCAGCAGCGCGGCCTTGAGTTCTGTCTCGCAGGCGCCGTAAGCCTCTTCCAGTTCCTTGAGAGCGCCCTTGGCGCGCTTGGCCTCCTCGGCAAGCCTGCCGCGCTCTTCGGGCGCCGCCTTGCCGATCAGCTTGGCGGCGGCGTTCTGCTCGGCGCGCATGCGGTCGATGTCCTGCTGCATCGCGCGCGCCTGGTTGTCCAACTCCAGGATGCGCGACAAGTCCAGGGCGATGCGCTTCTTCCTTGCGCCTGCCTCGACCCCCGCGGGATTGCTGCGAATCAGCTTGATGTCGATCATGATTTCATTCTTTCCACACCGATTCGACCTTGCCGAACAGATCGTGTTTTTTCTGCACAAGCTGCACCTCGAAGGTGGCTGCCTGCTTGGCGTCGATTTCCGTGTTGAGGGGAAACCAGACGCTCGACCAGCCCAAATCGGCATTGTTGATCGTATCGAGGCTGCCGACGCCCATCTTCTCGTCTCCGCCAGCCTGCTTCGCACCCTTTTTGCGCCACAGCGCCTCGGGTTTCGCGACGGCATTCCAGGGTCGCTCATAGCGTTCGCCGGCGGATCCGACCACCGCGATCGTGTTGCCGAGCACCTTGATCTTGGAGCCCTCGGTCTCGAAGCGGAAATCGAAACCGAAGGGCGCGCCCAGCGTCACATTCGTGACCTCGTTCCTGCGCACGCTCCAGCTGGGGGCGCCGGTGTTGGGCGGCACGATCGCAGCCTTCTGCGTCTGCTTCTTCTTGCCTTTGCGAATTTCGCCGTAGTACAGCGAGTAGCTTCCGACTGGCACGCGCACGCCCTTGGCCCCGCCTTCGACAAGGTCGAAATAGCAATGCTTGGTGTCCCCTGAGCCGACCATCACGAGGTAGCTCGGCGCCACGGGTCCCTTGAAGTCGAGCTTGAGCACGCCGGTGTCCACATCAGCCGGCAACGCGACGAGCTTGGTGCCGTTTTCCTGCACCTCCAGCTTGTACCAGCGGCCTTCGATCTCGACGAGCTCGGAATAGGGCCGCGCGCGCTTGCCTGCGCCGATCACGATCGAATCCATCAGGGGCTCGTAGTGATTGGCCGTCATGCCCAGCGTCCCCCAGGTCTGCGGCTGGCTGCCGTAGTTGCCGTCCATCGTGTCATCGATGATGCGCACGGGCGTGGTGCCGAGCATGCCCGTGATCGAGGCGCCCCCGATCACGTACAGCACGAATTGGCTGTCATCGGGAGCCAGATTGACCTCGACGCCCTGATAGGTGTCCTTCTGGATGCCCGTCGTGGCGAAGAAGCCCCAGGGGCGCTTGCTGGCGCCCTTGCCGATCTGCACGCGGATCGGAACGATATTGCCGGTCAGTGTCAGCTTCTCATCGCCCTTGCCGTCCCCGTCCGTGTCAAAGCGAATGTCGCTCGAGCCGGTGCGCACCAGCGGCGGACACTCCGAATTGCGTGCGATGGGTTCCATCGAGTCTTTTTTGACCAGCCGCACGCCCTCCCACATCGGATGGTTCTCATCCAGTGCGTAGAGCGGGCGCTGGATCGCATCGAAGCTCGGCAGCATCTCGAAGCTCATCGCGGCCGAAAGGGTCGTCGCGGGTCCAGCGGGCTTGGCACCCCCCGCCGCACCCCCGGCTCCCGGTTCGGCGGGCGCCGCACCGCCCCGCTGGTCCGCGCCGCGCGCGGCCAGAGCCGCGTGGCGCTTTTTCAGCTCCTCGAGCACCGGATCCTTGAGATCGAGCTTCTCACGCGGCCCGATCGCGTACCCATAAGATTTCCAGGCACCGTGGAGATCGGCGCTCATGCCGCGCAGCACCTCGTCCTGCATCTGCCCGTGCACGCGGTAGGCCTCGGAGGCGTGGAACAGATCTCCTTCACTCTCGAAGGCGCCCGCGAGGGCCTCGACTTCGTCGAGAATGTTCGCGAAAACCAGACCGTCCTTCTTCTGCAGATTGCCGTCGAACTCGCGCCAGGCCACCTTCCAGCGATCCGTGAGATCCTTGCGGATGCGGCGTTTGGAATCGTCGAGGCTGGCGTAGTAGCTCTGCGAGCGGGCCGGAAACTCGCTCTTGGCGAAGTTGGCGCGCCAGGCTTCAGAGAGCGCGTCGAACAGCTTCTGCTCGGCGGGATCGGGCTCCACGGAGAGCTTCTCCGCGATCCGATCGATCCAGACCGCCGCCTCGTGGGACTTGGCCTTGACGAGCTTCTGCTGCTCGGCCTTCTGGGCACCGTCGAGCTGCTTTTGAAACTCCCTGCGGAAGTCGTCATCGGCATCCTGGACCCGGATCGCTGTTGGCATCGCTGGCGTCATCCCGGCAGGCTGAAGCCACGCGCAGGCGAGCAGCACGAGTGTGGTCGGTTTCATGGCGCGCTGAGTCTAGCCAGCGTCAGGGGCCCGCGCACGCCCGGACAGCCCCGCACGGGGCTCAGGGGCGGCGCTGAGAGGCTCGCCGGAGGAAGTCCTTCTCGGCCGGGGTCAGCTGGGCCATGCCCTCGCGGTGGATCTTCTCGAGCAGCTGGTCCATGCGCGCCGCATCGGCCTCGGAGCGCAGGCTCTCGTTGACGGCACGCTCAGCCTCGCGAGCGGCCCGGCGGCGCTCGAGCACGGCCCCCGGATCGAAGCTCAGCCAGCCGCGCCGCGCGGCCCACCAGCCGTAGGCGAGACCGCCAAGGTGGGTGGCGTGGGAGACTCCCCCGCTGGCTCCGTGCTTGAGGTCGAGCAGACCGAGAAACACCGTCATGCCGAGCAGCACTAAGGCTAGGGTGCGCAGGGTCATCGGAAACAGGATGAAGATCACCTGCCGATGCGGGAACAGGGTCGCCACGGCGAACATGATCCCGTAGCAGGCTCCCGAGGCGCCGATCAGCAGCGGCTGGGTTCCGAAGATCCAGGTCGTAAGCAGGAACAGCGCCGCCCCGGCGAGCTGTGCTGCCATGTAATGGAACAGAAAGGCGCGCGAACCAAAGCGTTCTTCGAGCTGGGTGCCGAAGAAGAACAGCGTCAGCATGTTGAACAGGATGTGCGTGATCTGCGTGACGCTGTGGAGGAAGCCGTAGGTCACCAGCTGCCACAGAGGCGGCCAAGTGGATCCGTCGAAGCGCGAGGGATCCAGCCCCAGCTGCAGGAGCAGCGCCTCCAGCCAGTCTTCGCGCGCCAGATAGAGCGCGAAGCAGGCGAGGAACAGGCCGGACTGCAGCAGGATCAGCCGACGCACCATCGGCGTCCAGCTCGGCATCGCGAGCTGGGTACGGGTCGCGCCGAAGCTGTCCTCACGCACCATGGGCAGGCTCTCCCAGCGAGCGCTCGGCGGCCAGCACCGTGTTCGACAACAGCATCGCGATGGTCATCGGCCCGATGCCCCCGGGAACTGGAGTGATGGCCCGCGCGCGCGTCAGGGCCGCCGCCGTGTCGACATCTCCGCACAGCGTGCCGTCGGGCAGCCGATTGATCCCCACGTCGAGCACCACCGCCCCCTCGCGGATCCAGTCTCCCTGGACCATGCGGGGTCTGCCGACCGCCGCGACGAGAATGTCCGCCCGGCGGCAAACAAGCGGCAGATCGCGCGTTCGCGAGTGCGCGATCGTCACGGTCGCGTGGCGTTCCAGCGCCAGCAGGGCGAAGGGCTTGCCCACCAGCATCGAACGGCCGATCACGACCACTTCCGCCCCGGAGAGCGGGATGCCGCTGCGTTCGAGGATCTCCACGCAACCCAGCGGCGTGCATGGAAACAGCCCTGGTTCCCCCATCGCCAGCGCGGCCACATTCGGCGGCGTCAGCCCATCGACGTCCTTCTCGGGAGGAATGCAGCGCAGCACCGCCGGGGCATCCAGCCCGCGCGGCAGCGGCAGTTGGACGAGGATGCCGTGCACCAGGGTGTCCGCGCCGAGCGCGCGCACGCGGGCCTCGAGTTCCGACTGCGCCAGATCCGCGGGCAACCGCAGCGTGCGCACGGCGAAGCCGGCTTCCTGCGCGGCCTTGTCCTTGTTGCGCACGTAGACCTGACTGGCCGGATCCTCGCCGACCAGCACCACCACCAGACCCGGCTGGTAGCCGCGCAAGCGGAGCGCCGCCACGCGCGCCGCAACGCCTTGGCGCACCACAGCCGCACAGGCCTTGCCGTCGAGGATCGTCGCCATGCCTGTTTCTAGAAGTTGCGCTCCAGCACGAAATCGCCCAATTCGATCAACGCATCGCGGGCCGGCGTAGCCGGCAGCACGCGCACGCGCGCCTTGGCGCCCTCGATCAGCGTGCGGGCGCGCTCGAATGCATATTCCACGCCGGCATCCAGCGAGACCACCGCCTTGAGCGCGGACAAGCGCTGACGCAGGCCCGGATCAGTGTAGACCTCGCGCATTCCCGCGCGCGTTCCCGCGTCCGCCAATGCGTAGGTGCGCAGCACCGGCAGCGTGATCTTCCCGTCTTCGACATCGTTGCCGACGCTCTTGCCGACAACGTCTTCACTGCCGACGACATCGAGGCAGTCATCGACGATCTGAAACGCGAGCCCGATGGCATGGCCGTACTCGCGCAACGACCGGCCGAGATCCTCGCGCCCTGCCGGGTAGCGCGCGCCCAGTTCGCAGGCAGCAGCGTACAACTCTGCCGTCTTGGCTCCGGCGATGCGCTCGTAGGTGGCTTCCGGCATATCGAAATCGTAGCGCAGCGCAGCCTGATCGATTTCGCCCACGCAGATCCGGCGTGTCGCCTCGGCCAGCACGCGGCTCGCCATGCGGCTGGAGAGCTCGGTCGAGAGCGCGAAGGCGCGCGCGTACAAAAAATCGCCCAGCAGCACGGCGGTCTGGTTGTCCCAGCGTTCGTTGACGCAAGCCACGCGCCGGCGCACCTTGGCCCCATCGAGCACGTCATCGTGCACCAGCGTCGCCAGATGGATCATCTCGACGATCGCGGCGATGGTCGGATGCTCGTCGGTGGAGTTGCCCGTGGCATCCCCCGCCAGTAGAACCATCGTCGCCCGCAGTTGCTTGCCCCGAAAACGCCCCACGTGGTCGGTCATGTCGCTGACCGCGCGCGAGCTGTCGCGCACATGGGCTTCTAGGACCGAGCGCATGCGCTCCAGCCCGCCGCGCACCGGGGCCGCCAGCTTGTCGACGCGGCTCACACGGATCCTCGCTGCCGCAGGCGTGCGAGGTCGTCAGGGGTGTTGATGTTGGTCATCTGGATACGCTCCGAGGGCTCCGGCTCCAGCCACTCCGCTCGCGTCGCGAGGGCCAGTGCGGCCAGCGGCCGGGCCTCGCCGGCGCCGAGCAGGGTCTGGACCGCCGGACGCAGGGAGGCGGACCAGACGCTGCAAAGCGGCTGAAGACCGTCGGGGCCTCTCCAGCCTACGAAATCGGCCCCTTCCCTGCAGCGCACGAGCAACCGCGAATAGATCGCGGGTGTCAACAGCGGCATGTCACAGGCCGCAACCAGCAGTGCGGAACGCGGGTGGCGCTCCTCGGCGCAACGCAGGCCGCTCAGGATGCCTTGGAGCGGCCCTCCGTGGGCCTGGCCCTCGTCCAGCAGACAGCGACGCCCCAGTTCCAGATGTCTCGGGCGATCGCCGGAGGCCAGCCAGACTTCCTCGCACAGGGGATCGAGCGCGCGCACCGCGCGCTCGACGAGCGACAGGGAGCCCAGCCGCAGCGCCGCCTTGTCCTGACCCATGCGCGAGCTTCGCCCGCCGCACAGCACCAGTCCGAAGACCGGAGCGAGGGTCAATTGCGATCGTTCGACGAGCGACCGTTCGAGGCCGGCGTTTCGCTCGAGCGCGGGGCCGGGCTGTCTTTCTTCTCGACGCCATCCGCCATGCCCTTCTTGAATTCGTTGACGCTGCCGCCGAGCGAGCGTGCCAGTTCCGGCAGCTTGCGCGCTCCGAAGAGCAGCAAGACGATGGCCAGAATGATCAGAATCTCGGGCATACCGATGGCGGCGATGGGCAACATAGGATTGGTGTTTTGGAAGGGCTCCAAGCCGTATTCTAGACGATCGCTATCGCTTCCGTGCACCACAGGACCCGAAATCCTGTCGGTGGGCACTCAGGAACCTTGATCCGCGCCTGTTCGTGCCTTCACACGGCGCCCCAACTTGCGCAGCAGGGCCTCGGGAAGCGGCTCCAGCACGGCGCAGCGGCTGGCGAGCGTGCCGCTGGCCTTGCGGCCCACGCGCGGACCGGCCCCTAGGCGCAGGCCGGCGGCCAGCAGCCCCGCTCGCACTCCCATCGACACCGTGTAGGTCGAGAGGATGCCATCATCCACCAAGCGCTGCGCAAGCTCGGCCAAGAAGCTCCAATCCCAAAGCTCCCCCTCCACGCCCGGCGAGAACGGATCGAGAAACACGGCGTCGAAGGAGCGCTCCGGCGAGTTCGGCAGCGTGCAGCGCGCATCGCCGAGCACGAGCCGCAGTTGAACCTCTGCATCACGTGCGGACCCGGTCCGCAGCGCCTGAGCGAGCAGCGGCGCGATCCGCGTGTAGGCGCTGCGGGCGGGTTCGCTGTCCGCCAGACCCCGTTCGCCGTGCAGCGCCAGCGCCTGCTCGATCACTTCCGGATCCGACTCGAGGCACAGCACTTCCAACGGCACGTTCGCAGGCAGCACATGCCGCGCGGCCGCGAGATTCCAGCCCAGCCCGGTGCCCACGTCGAGCAGGCGCACGCGCCCCTGAGTGCGGGCCCGCTCCGAGAGCCGCGTGGCGCGCGCGTAGCGCTCCAGCGACTCCAGCCACGCACCACTGTCGGAGTGACAGGTCTGACCGTGCACCGGATGCGCGAAGGACAGCGAGCCGTCCTCGGTGCGCACCACGTTCCAGCGGCTCACGCGCGCAGGCTCAGCCTCGCAGGCCGGCGAGCATGCCGCGCTCCGCGAGCACCTTTTCCATCGTTTCGCCGAGGCGCGAGGGGCTCTTGCACATGCGCACGCCCGCCTTTTCCAGCGCGGCGATCTTGTCGCCCGCGCTGCCCTGGCCGCCGGAGATGATCGCACCGGCATGGCCCATGCGGCGTCCCGGAGGAGCCGTCTGGCCGGCGATAAAGCCCACCATCGGCTTCTTCACGTGTCCGGCGATGAACTCAGCCGCGCGCTCCTCGGCGTTGCCGCCGATCTCGCCGATCATGATGATCGCCTCGGTGTCGGGGTCGTCGTTGAAGGCCTTGAGCACGTCGACGAAGTTCGTGCCATTGACAGGATCCCCGCCGATGCCCACGCAGGTCGACTGACCCAGATTGCGGCTGGTGAGTTGCCAAACGGCCTCGTAGGTCAGCGTTCCCGAGCGCGAGACGACGCCGACGCGGCCGGGCTTGTGGATGTAGCCCGGCATGATGCCGATCTTGCACTCACCGGGCGTGATGATGCCCGGGCAGTTGGGACCGATCAGGCGAGACTTGCAGCCGGGCTGCGACATGCGCTCGGCGACCTTGACCATATCGAGCACGGGAATGCCCTCGGTGATGGTCACGATTAGTTCGATGCCCGCGTCCACGGCCTCGAGGATCGCTTCCGCGGCCCCCGCGGGCGGAACGTAGATCACGCTGGCGTTGGCGCCGGTCTTCTCGCGCGCTTCCTTGACGGAACCGAAGACGGGCAGGTTGAGGTGCGTCGTCCCCGCCTTTTGCGGGTTGACGCCGCCGACCATCTTCGTGCCGTAGGCGATCGCCTGCTCGCTGTGGAAGGTGCCGGTCTTCCCCGTGAAGCCCTGGCAAATCAGTTTGGTGTGCTTTCCGACCCAGATGCTCATGGTGTTTGCCTCACGCCTTCTTCAGAACGCCCACCGCGGCGCAGATCTTCTGCGCAGCGTCGTCGAGATCGCTCGCCGATTGAATCGGCAGGCCGGATTCGGCGAGCAACTTCTTGCCCAATTCCACATTCGTGCCCTCAAGACGCACGACCAGTGGCACGTTCAGCTTGACCTGCCGGACGGCCTCGATCACGCCGTTGGCGATGGTGTCGCACTTCATGATGCCGCCGAAGATGTTGATCAGAACGCCCTTGACCTTGGGGTCGGAGAGGATGATGCGGAACGCGGCCGTCACCTTCTCGGCGGTCGCGCCGCCGCCCACGTCGAGGAAGTTGGCAGGCTCGCCGCCGTAAAGCTTGATCACGTCCATCGTCGCCATCGCGAGACCGGCGCCGTTGACCATGCAACCGATGTTGCCATCGAGCGCGATGTACGAGAGGTCGTACTTGCTGGCCTCGATTTCCTTGTCGTTCTCTTCGTTGAGATCGCGGAAGGCGAGCAGATCTTGGTGGCGGAACAAGGCGTTGGAGTCGAAATTGATCTTGCCGTCCAGCGCCATGACCTTGTTGTCCCGCGTGATGATCAGCGGGTTGATTTCGGCGATCGAGCAGTCGAGTTCGACGAACAGCTTCGACAGTCCGATCAGGAAGGTGACAGCCTGCGGCTCGAGCCCGGGTGAAAGCTTCAGCGAGCGCACCAGCTTGAGCGCTTCCTGGCTCGAGAGGCCCTTGGTCGGCGAGAACGGCGCCTTGATGATCTTCTCCGGGCTCTTGTGAGCCACTTCCTCGATGTCCATGCCGCCTTCGGTCGAGAGCATCACCACCGGCCGGCGCTGTTCGCGATCGAGCGCGATCCCGACGTAGAGTTCCTTGGCGATCTCACTGCCCTTTTCGACGAGGAGGGTGCGCACGAGCGTGCCCTCGGGGCCGGTCTGGTGCGTCACCAGTTGCTTGCCGAGGATCGCCTGCGCCGCGCTGCGGCACTCCTCCGCGCTGCGCACGAGCTTGACGCCGCCCGCCTTGCCGCGCCCGCCGGCGTGGATCTGGGCCTTGACGACGCACAGCGGGCTCTTGAGCTCGTTCCAGGCCGCGACGGCCTCATCGACGCTGCTCGCGACTCGGCCTTGGGGCACCGCCAGGCCGTAGCGCTGGAGGAGTTGCTTGGCCTGATACTCGTGGATCTTCATGCAGGGGGAGGATTGCCGAAAGGGGTTTCGAAGGCGCAAGAGTCTAGCGGTCGTTTCTGCCGCCTTCCACGGCCCCCTCCGTTCTGGTGGAATATTCCCTCTCACATGAGCGCGAACGCGAGTGCCACACAGTCCCCGACCCGGGACGCCCTGCTGGTCGACTCCGACCTCACTCACCTGCTCGGCAGCGCGATCCGCTCCGGCTGGGCCGATCGCCCGGTGCGGCCTGAGCAGATCTCGCCCGCCTCCATCGACCTGCGGCTGGGAGCGCGCGGCTGGCGCATGCGGGCGGGCTTCCTTCCCGGTCGTGCACCCGTCGAGCGCACGATCCGCGAGCTGGCGCTCTCGGAGTTCCGACTCGACGGCGGCGCCGTGTTCGAGCGCGGCGTCGCTTATCTTGTGGAACTCGAGGAGGAGCTCTGCCTCGATGGCGATCTGAAGGGACGCTTCAATCCGCGCAGCTCGACGGGCCGCTGTGACATCTTCACGCGTGTGCTGTGCGACGGCCATCCGCGCTTTGACGAGACGCCTGTGGGTTACGTCGGCAAGCTGTGGATCGAGATCGCCCCGCTGTCCTTTCCCGTGCGCCTCGCGCGCGGAGACCGTCTGGCGCAGCTGCGGCTCTCGCGCGGCAATCCCGCGCTTGACGCCGAGCAACTGCGCGAGCTGTACGCGCGGACCACCCTGTGCTTCGAAGGCGAGCGTCCGATCCCGCTGTCACAGGCGCGCATCGGCGCGGACGGCACCCTTGAGCTGTGCGTGGGGCTGGAGGGACGCAATCCCTGCGGCTGGCGCTCCGCCACCCACACCGATCTCGTCGAGTTCTCGCGTGAGGGGGCGCATGCGGCGCTCGATTTCTGGGAACCGCTTCGCGCTCGAGAGGGCCGCTGCATTCTGGCGCCCGAGAGCTTCTACATATTCGCCTCGCGCGAGCGGCTCGTGATTCCGCCCGATGTCGCGGCCGAGATGCTGCCGATCGACGTCGGCATCGGCGAGTTGCGCAACAACTACGCCGGCTTCTTCGACAACGGTTTCGGCTGGGGCGGATCAGGCCACGGCACACCCGCTGTGCTCGAGGTGCGCGCACACGACGTGCCGTTCCTCGTCGAAGACGGACAACCCTTCTGCCGCCTGCGCTTTTTCCGCACGAGTTCGCGCCCGGCCCGATTGTACGGCGAGGGACGCGCCTCCTATCAGGGACAGGATCTGACGCTCGCGCGCTGCTTCCGGAGAGACGAATGAGCATGCCGAACGACGCACTTGCCGTGTGGAATGGCCATGAAATTCCTCTGCCACAGCTGCAGGCGGCGCTCGCCGCGGAGGCGAACGCGCCCGCGAGCTGCGAAATCCCGCGGGAGTCACCCGCCGCTCAGGTGCTGCTGTGGAGCGAGGGCTTCCGCTGGGAGGGCCACCATCGCGCCACCGGCAGGCTGCGCTACTCGCGGTTGGCCGGGGAGCGCTTGGCAGCACGCGAGCCGCTCGCGTACGTGGACGGGTTGTGGCTGCCCCGCGCGGATGCCTGCGTGCGCGTCGAAGATCGGGGCTTTGTCTTCTCCGACGGTGTCTACGAGGTCGTGCGCTACTACAACGGGCAGGGCTTCACCATGCGGGAGCACGAGGAGCGCATGCGCGCCAGCCTCGACGCTCTGGCGATCCGCCTCGACTGGACTCGCTTCCCGCTCGGACGGATCTCCGACCAGTTGCTGGAGCACCTCGGCTGGAAGGATGCCCACGTCTATTGGCAGGTGACGCGCGGTGCGGCGCCGCGCAAGCATTACTTCCCGCGCCCGCCGGTGCCTCCCACCGTCGTTGTCTTCGCCTACCCCGAGGGCCCGCTGAAGCTCGACGGTGTCCGGAGCATGACGGCCATCACCCGCGAGGATGTGCGCTGGCGCCACTGCCAGATCAAGTCGATTTCGCTCCTGCCCAACATCCTCGACAGCGAGGCGGCGCAGGCCGCAGGAGTCGGGACGGCGATCCTAGTCCGCAATGGCATCGTGACCGAGTGTCCGGCCCGCAGTCTCTTCCTTGTCGAGCGGGGAACGCTCGTCAGCTACCCCCTCGACGGAACGGTTCTCGATTCGATCACGCGCCGGGTCGTGATCGAGTTGGCCGAGCGGGCGGGTATCCCGGTTCTGGAGGAAGGCCCAAGCCTCCAGCGGCTTTATGGGGCGGAGGAGGCCTTCGTCGTCGGAACGACGACGGAGGTGACGGGGGTCACGGCTGTGGACGGAAGGCTCATCGGCGGCGGCAAGGTGGGGCCAGTGACGGAGCGGCTGGCGAACATGTTCGTGGAGAGGGTCAGAACCGCCTGCCCCGCTTGAACTGCTCCAGACCGTTGGTCGGACTGGCTCCCGGAAACCGGTTTTTCCGCGATCCAGAGCCGCAGGAGCCGTCCTCCTGATTGCCGGGGCATGGGGCCGCGGCATCGAGGAGCCGATGAGCCAATTCATTCCCACCGAGTGTCCCTACCCCGAGTGTGACCGCAC